>Ga0209187_1003243_pt1 | contig 13854 bp, 6 predicted proteins | sample BantaG_FD_187430 | JGI IMG/M metagenome (GOLD analysis project Ga0209187, IMG submission 187430) | Marine algal microbial communities from Bantry Bay, Ireland - BantryBay_4 metaG (SPAdes) (version 2) | ecosystem: Host-associated > Algae > Red algae > Unclassified | place: Bantry Bay, Ireland... | reverse complement strand
CCACAACCCTCCCAGCAGGCGCAGTTCAAACCTATGACGCAGACGGAGCTGGAGATGACATGTCTACCTATACCCTCGAACCAACCACAGACGCCTTCGGTAACCTAACAGACGTAGAAGACAACGAAGAACAAGACTTTGGGTACTTCTACAACTTTGACCTAGCTCTTAAAAAAGAACTCACAACAGAAGGCCCTTATGAACCAGGCCAGGACATCACCTACACCATCACCATAGAAAACCAAGGAACTGTAGACGCTGCAAACATCATCGTCACAGACACTCTGCCAGCAGGACTGACCCTCAACGATAGTGACTGGACGGGATCCCCAGCAACGCAGACAATCCTCGGTACCCTAGGGGCAGGACAAACCACAACCCTGACTCTAACAGCAACCATCGATGCAAACGCAACCGGTGAGATCATAAACATCGCAGAAATAGCAGACGCAACAGACAGTGATGGTAATATCGTCACCGACATGGACTCTACCCCAGACACCGACCCAACCAATGACACCCAAGGAGAAGACAACACTACAGACAACACAGGCGGAGATGAAGATGACTCTGACCCAGCAGGATTCACAGTTACACCACCAGAAGAACCAGTTGTACCAGAAGAGCCAGAAGAAGAAACAGGCTCCATAGGAGACTACGTCTGGTATGATGAGAACCAAGACGGTGTCCAAGACAGCAATGAGTCCCCAGCTGCAGGCATCACCGTCACTCTGACAGACTCCAGTGGCAACGTGATCGCTACAACCACCACAGACGCTAATGGAAACTACCTGTTTGAAAACCTTGAACCAGATACCTACATCATCCAGATCACCCCACCAGCAGGCTACGAAAACACATACGACGCTGACGGGAACAATGACGCTATCTCTACCTACACCCTAGGAGCAGGAGAAGATAACCGTACCCAAGACTTCGGACTCTACAGTGACAACACCGGAGAGATCGGAAACACGGTCTACTTTGACACCAACCAAAACCACAACCAAGACGATGGAGAGCCTGGCATCAAAGGCGTAGAAGTAGAACTCACCTGGGCAGGCCCTGACGGAGAGTTCGGTACAGACGATGATCAAACCTGGACAGAAGAAACCAACACCAAAGGAGAATACTACTTCAAAAACCTGCCACCAGGGAAGTACCAAGTTGACGTAGACTTAGGAGACAACCAAGTAGAAAACTACAGTATCTACTCCGATACTGATGGACAAAACCACACAAGAGCTAATGGGATTAACACCATTACTCTGGGTCAAGGAGAAACCAACCACAGTGCAGACTTTGGGTTTATCAAAGAGGATCACCAAACCTTAGCAAAGACAGGAACCAACATGCCACTATGGGTACTGGGAACCCTAACTCTCATACTCGGTGGGTACTTGGCAAGAAGAAGGATGATCAAGAAAGTCTAAAGCCAAAGAGTGCAAAGAAGCGCAAAGAGTACAAGAAGAAAACGCCCAAGACTGGGCGTTTTTTTCATGTCATAATTCACTCCTACACACTTCATACAAAAAAAGCAAAAAGTACTATAGTTCGAACTTTAGTACCATTTGCCGAAACGGGGATTTTTCTGTTTGGTTTTGTGAGAGGCTTAAAACTATACGATTAGAAGATGTTATACATATTTATATTTCGAGTAGATGTTGTATACTACATACATATAGTCAATTAACATTACTCAATTATGAAAATACACCATAAGTTTCGTTTTGTCTTATTTTTGATATTGACATTTTTTGCCTCGCACTCGTTTGTTCAGGCATTGCCTAATCCACAAGATCCTAGTACAGAATCTATCATCACTATAGAAGCAGATGGGATCGCTCCTTTTGACGGTTCTGACGGGGGTGGTGAAGATTCCTCACCGACAAACGATATTGTAAGGAACTTTGATTTCATCACATATGCTATAGAGGTTTCACTCAACGATGCAGATGATACGAATGTTGTCACAACAGTGACGCTCAATGATAAGGCGAAGTGGAATGGGTTGCCACCGGAGTGTAAGACTGTTGCAAATGGGTTTGCGTCGCTTTCGCCTGATTCAGTGCTACAAGACAATGATGGTGATGGAATTGAGGAAACCCTCATCTGTAACCTCGGAGATCATACAGAAGGTACTAAGGTTGTCCTCCGGCCAGTGGCACAAGCTGTAGGTAATAATACTGATATGGTAGAGGCTTCTGTCCTCTCCTCTTCTGACAATAACGTGAATACTTCAGGTAATGCTGGAACACAAGGGGATGGTCCAGTGGAAACTGAGATTACAGCAGGATTTGGGATTAGTATTGACAAGAGTGTGAGTTCTTTCCCAGATGCGTTTAAGACGCTCTATAATCCATCGTATTTCGAGGAAGATGAGTTGGGGGCTGGTTCACCTGAGGGCAAAGTAATCGACTGGCATATTGCACTAAACTATGATGCTGGCTCAGAGTTTGTGGCAGATAATGGTGCGGGTACGCAAGACTTCATCATCACAGATACATGGGTAGGAACACATTCTATTGACTCGTCAATTAATTCTGATAATGCCAATGGTGCCTATAACGATCAGATCATTATGTTTGGTGAAGTTCTGGGTAACCCTGCAGATAACTGTAGTATTTTAAATGGAGGTGGAGGAACTGTTTCGTGTACGCAAGGTGGTCCTGGAGAGCCTATTACTATTTCTTTGAATGGTGTACCTGTTGCTCAGCAACCATTAGCCACAGTGGTACTTCGTATGTTTGTGCCATACGATCCAGTTCTTGCTGCAGAGGAAATTGAAACATATAACATTGACAACATTGCAGTCCTTACTGGATGGGGAGGCGTTGGTACCATGGTCACCTCAGCTACAGGTGCGGTAGATACAGGGCCAGAAAGTGATACCAATGATTGGTTGACGAATGATCTCATTCCCGGAAACCTTACAATCGAAAAATCATTTGACCGTAGACTTAATATAAAGTCAGGTCAACGTGCAGCTTTTCCGGGTGAGATCATAGAGACAACTCTGCGCATTACTGATGAGCGTCCTACAAAGACGATGCCAGGTGTTTGTGAGACTATTGATACGAATTCATTTGAATTTGCTGGATTTATCGGTGCGGGTCAAAAGGATGGGTTTTGGCATGGAGCGCCTTCGCTTACTATCACAGGCCCTGTCGATGGGTTTGTCCCATATCATGCGTTTCATAACCCAGTGTTTTTTGTAGCTGATGGAATGGCTGGTTTTTGGCAGACTGCTCAGCACCTTGACGCTACTACACAAAATGTCACTATCGATTACTCTGTGGTTGATTATGCTACGACAGGTGATGATCACTGGACAGCGACATGTGAAGACGACCTCACTGGAGATGGAAATAGTGACTGGATCAGTGATTATACGACACTGCCTGGAGGTGCCTCTGACGTTGTGCGTGTGCGTCTGGTATGGGACAGGGACTATGCAGCAATTAAGGAAGAATTTCAAACTGGATTTCTCTCTAATCATGTTTCATTTTCTTTTGATCTCAAAGTTAAGGATGATGTTACGCCAGGATTATATATTCCAAACACCGCTGCAACATTTGATTTGAATGACTCATGGCAAGGTGAGTGGAAGAGCTCTATCGTTTCTGGTGAGACGAACCCTTACATGAATGTAGAGGACGATCCATCGTCACCGCTGTATTCTTTTAACCCACTCAATGCGGACCGTGTTTTGATCCTTGCTTCTCGGATGTCAATTGAAAAAAGCTCCAATGAAACAGTCGCATTGGTACCAGGAGACAGCGCAACTTTCACCGTCAATCCAAATACAGCTGGAGGTGGTGATGGGGCCGTTACACTTACGATGACCGATACACTACCACCGGAGCTGACATATGTCAGTGACACTTGTAGTGCCGTGTATGCTGCATTACCATCAGCCACCGCATGTACAGCCTCTGTTGCTGGGCAGGTGATCACATGGACAATTACCGGTCATGAAATTGGTGACGATTTACCTGCCTTTGAAATAGAAACCACTGTAAATTCTGGTGTTCCAGCTGGCACATATACCAATACTGTTGAAATAACTTCTGATTCTGCTGCGCTAAATGATACAAGTCATTGTGACGATGCAACCAACACAAGTGGGGTTAATGATCAGGCAGCAATTGATGGTTGCATCGCAAGTCTCGGTCACTCTAGCCAAGCCTCTGTCCTTGTTGTTTCAACCTCTGGCTACAAAGTACAAAAATCCCTGCAAGAGCTAGTAGTAGAGTCAGATACAGATTTCACTACCACTCTTGCTTATACGAACCTCGGTGGCGCAGAGATTGGTGAAGGTCACATCATCGATATACTCCCGCACAATGGAGATGGAGACGAAAGCACGCTAAGACATAATTCCACTGTTACCAATCCCAATACATCTACTCAGTCTGCTGCTACAAATGCTCACTTTGTCTCCATCGCTCCCAGCTCTGCAGGAGAAACATTTGAATATTCTACAGATCCCTATGCAAACATTGACCATAGACCGTGCCATCCAAGTAACTGGCCAGCAGGGGACAGTCTGGGTTCTGGGAATGCATTGTTAGATAGTATTTGTAGCAGGGGACTTATCGATCCAGTAACAGATGTGCCGACGGCATCGCAAGGTGGAGCTGGTACCGTGACGTGGGGTCTACTTCCTGGAGATCCTTCTGTTGTGACAGCTGTGAGGATGACAACCCCTGTCTTCCCGGGGAGCGAGGCTACGAGAGAAATTACTCTTACTCTCAATAGCTCAAGCTCTGTAGATGAAGATCTCTTTTGCAATAACTATGGATCTAACGCTCCTAATGTTACTCTGGATATCATCTCAAACGATGTTTGCATCCCTGTCGTCGCTGGATCCATCAGTGACTATGTCTGGCTTGATACAAATCAAGATGGTGTCCAAGATGCAAATGAGCCACCTTTGGAGGGGATCACTATGAAGCTTCTTGATGGCAATGGAGACCCAATCTACTATGACCCTGCTACAGGAGCAATCGTTGACTCAAGTGACCCCAATGCTATCCCCTATGTGGCTACAACAGATGCAAGCGGGGCCTACTCTTTCGATAACCTCCCAAGTGGAGACTACCAAATCATGGTAGACACAAGCACTCTTCCTCTAGGTGCAGTTCAAACCTATGACTACGATGGCGCAGGGGATGATATGTCAGCCTATAGCCTTTCTCAAGTCCTTGACGCTGCTGGAAACCTAACAGATGTAGAAGACAACGACGAACAAGATTTCGGTTACTTCTACAACTTTGATCTGGCTCTCAACAAGGCCCCTGTCACGCAAGGCCCGTTTGCACCAGGCCAGGACATCACCTACGCTATCACGGTCTACAACCAAGGAACGATTGACGCAACTGACGTCACCGTCGTAGATACGCTCCCAGCAGGCCTCACCCTCAATGATTCAAACTGGTCAGGCTCACCACTGAGCACTGTCATCCCTGCTGTCCCTGCTGGAGAGCAAGTCACCGTCACCCTAACAGCTACAATCAATGCAAACGCTACAGGAGAAATCATCAACGTCGCAGAGATTTCTGAGGCTAAGGATGGTAATGGAAACACCCCAACAGATATCGACTCTATCCCAGACACAGATCCAACAAACGATACCCAAGGACCAGACGATACCATTGATGGAACAGACGGGGACGAGGATGATTCAGACCCAGCAGGCATCACCCTGACGCCTGTGGTTGAGCCTGAAACACCGATAGCACGTATTTCACTTCTTAAGTCAATTGCTAGTGTCAGTACACAACTAGGCTTAGAGACAGATCTCGTTGACGCAGGAGATCAGATCGTGTATACCTTCATCGTCACAAACACTGGTCAAACACACCTGGGCATTGCACAAGATGCGATCACAGACAATTTAGTTGGAAGTATTACTTGTCCCACGACACCAGCACTAGCACCTGGCGATTCTCTCTTTTGTATCGCAGATAACCCTTATACCATCACAGATGCTGACGTGCGTGCTGGTGGTGTAGAAAACACTGCACTGGTAACAGGCAACCCTGTTGATCCAGAAGGCAATGATCTGCCAAATATCCCAGACGTCAGAGATGTGTCTGATACAGGCACTGATCCAGAGGCTAGAACTGTTCCAGATCCAGAGGCCAAAGAAACCCCAAATCCTTTGAACAAAAACCCCAATGATCCTGGAGACACCACAGAAGATCCGACAACATACCTCATCTCCCCTCTGCCAGTACTTGTGTGTACCCAAGAATCAGAAATCGGTAACAAGATCTTTGAAGACATCAACTGTAATGGAAAGTACGACAAGGATATCGACAAACCTCTTGATGACATCACTGTAAAACTCAAAGATGAAGATGGTAACACAATCGACAAAGACAAAACAAATTCAAAAGGAAAATATGAGCTCCGGGCTCCAGGGACAGGACGATACCAGGTGTATGTCGATAAAGATGATATCAAAGATTTCGTATACTCCGTCGACCCAGGATCAGATTCAAATCCAAACAACAAGGCCTACGTCTCAATCAATGAATGTGGTGATGACACAACAAAGATGGATTTTGGGTTTATCATAGAAGAATGTGAGCTTGCCAAAACAGGATCTGACGTACAAGCACTGATGTGCATTCAATAGAAACAGACGATCAGAAATGATATTACTCACTGAATCAGGTTTATGGAAAAGAGAGTTTTGTATGGGATAATGAGTGGAGGACTCCTCCTCATTCTGGTAGGTGCTTTGATAGTCATCCTCATCTTCCAAGAAAAAAAAGGAGATAAAACGCAGGAAACCCAAGTGGAAACACTTGCTTTGGCTCAGGAGTTTGATGAAGACGGAAATGTTGAAGTAGATGAAGCTGTCATCGAGGATGATCAAGTAGAAGAAACGAAACAAGAATTTGATTTATCTGACCATCACTTTACTCTGGATATCTCTACAGACAGCTTGGGGATCTCTGCCCCTGTGTTTGATGGTGTGACTGACAGTAGCCTTTCCCGTGGTGTTGGACGACATGTCTCAACAGCAGTCCCCAATGAACAAAATGGCAATGTCGTACTGTCGGGCCATCAATGGTATCCAGGAGAAGCTCCAGGGTACACTGTGTTTGAGGACCTGGACGCCCTCTCACGTGATGATGAGGTATCACTGGATTATGGAGGAAAAAAGTATACGTACAAAATACGGGAAACGAAGGTTGTGGAACCAAGTGACGTCAGTATTCTCGAGCAGACAGATAAGCCTCAACTGACTCTTTATACATGTTACCCTCGTTATTCTACAGAAAAGAGACTTGTTTATATTGCAGATCTCATTGGGGTGGAGAGTTTGTAGGGATCACTACAGAGGACTTTTGCACTTGGCACCCTACATGCGCAGGGCAGGCTACTTCTTCGTTGCTACACTGGTATTTTCGAATCCCGTCGCTCGTGAGTCCTGTAGCTCGTGAGTCCTGTCGCTCGCGAGTGACGGGACGAGTGACAGGACAAGCAACATATGTGAATACCTGCCTACCGGCAGGCAGGTGAGTTATGTAAAATACTAGTGTGCGCCTTGAATTGCACTAGAGTGCGAAAGTCCTATAAAGCTCAATGACTTCGGACACTCTTCAACGACCTCTCGTCAACCCTAGATTTCAAAACAATTAATTATGGCACTTTGTAAATTGTGCTGTTTTTTGTAGTCTAAATTTTGCCTCCATACGTGTATCTTATCAGTGACTTAGTCACACTATCCCACATATCCAAACCCTACCAATCACACACACCCGCAGCTACGACCATTGACACTAAGGCACGGAAGTCCTAAAAGTCTAGAAAGAAATATTTTGCTTTATGCTTGATGAGGCTTTATTGTTTAGAATGTCTGTTAGCTCAACTTTTATTTCTAGGGTTGTGTTGTTTAATTCTGGAGGTAGTTGGTATTTGAACCTCTTTCCTTCAAATGCGGCAACTTGTTTACCATTGATGAAGTAGATGTATTGTTTAGCGTCAAATGGAATATCGCCGTCGACTTCTATATCTAGTTCGCTACCTGAGACTTTTACATCGAGACGAATTTGAGGTTTTTGATCTGGGAAATCATCAGCTCGACATGATCGCGGTTGTTCATCAAATATGGTGTCGTCTTGATCTTTGTAGTAATCTCGAACGCCTACTTCCCATTTCTCGTAAAAGGGGTCTGATTGGGGATTTTTTGGATTCTCACCTCGGGGGTCGTCTTTGTTTACGAAGTGCAGGATGTTGTGTATATCTACAAAGGCTCGTTCTTTTTTTGAATCTTCAGGACAAAAACTGTTTTCTTTGCAGTATTCTTGATCGCTTCGTGAAATTTCACAGACGTCAATTTTTTTAACTTCAGGGATTGTGCCGTCGATAATGTCTTTGTTTGTTTTGACGTCTTTGCTATCATATTGTCCAAATGCGTTTTTGCCTTTTTCTGGATATGCCTCAAGGAGGAACTCGCGGAAGATTGGCGCGGCAACGTTTGCGCCTACACCGCGGTTATTCATGGATGAGTTATCATTGTTTCCTCCCCATATACCAATGGCTACCTCTGGGGTATAGCCCATTGTCCAGGCGTCTCTGTTTTCATTTGTCGTACCTGTCTTGGCTGCTACTGGTCGGTCGTCAAATCTGAGAGGATTGTTTGCGCCAAAAGCTGGCTCGCGGTAACTGTTTGTGGAGAGGATATGACTGAGCATGTCGACATATTTTTTTTCAACAACCTGATCGCCAGGGCTTTCCTGAAATGACTCTAGAACTTTGTTTTCTCGATCGGTAATCTCTACAATTGAAACTTTTTCTTTCCTAATGCCATTGTTTGCAAAAACAGAAAATGCAGAGGTGTGATCAAGAAGGGTTACTTCGCCACCGCCTAGCACTAGAGAAAGTCCGTATCGATCTGGATCAGTCAGGGTTGTAATGCCAAGTGCTTGGGTGAAGTCTAGAACGTCATTGAGGCCAACTAGATACAGTGCTTTGACTGCTGGGATGTTTAGTGAAAGCGCGAGTGCATCTTTTATTTTTGTGGGACCACGAAAAGTTCCGTCGTAATTTTTTGGCTCGTAGTCAGGTGCTCTGTCTGTCGGGAATGCCGTCTCTACATCGAAGAGGATTGTTTCAGGTGTGTAGCCTTCTATGAAGCTTTGGAGAAACACATAAGGCTTAAATGATGACCCAGGTTGCCTCTCACTGAGCGCTACGTTTACTTGACCGTCAATTTCTTCATCGAAATAGTCTCTCGATCCTACCATAGCTAGGATTTCTCCCGTTTTTGGATCGATAGCTACGAGACTTGCGTTTTCTGCGTTAAAATTTGCTTTATTTTCCAGAGCTTTTTCCTTGACGATCCTTTGCGCGATGACTTGTTTATCCCAGTCGAGGGTTGTTTTGATGGTGAGACCATTTTTTTCGAGGTATTCTGCTCCATATTTTTCTTCGAGATAGTCTCTGACATAGAAAACAAAGTGAGGTGCATTGATTTGCTCTGTGTTTTTGGCAATTTTTGCTAACACGTCCACTTCTTTATATTGTGCGGCATCTTGCGCACTGATGAAGCCAAGAGTGGCCATCTCATCGAGAGCTCTTTCCTGGCGACCTTTTAGGAGTTCTTGATTGAGTCCATATGGTGAGTATCGAGAGGGTGCTTGCGGGAGCGCAGCAAGCACAGCAGCTTCATCATAGGTGAGATCACGTGCGTTTTTGTCAAAGAATGTCTCGGCAGCTGCTTCAATACCGTAGGCGTTGGATCCGTACGGAATCTCATTTAGGTACAATTCTAGAATTTCTTCTTTGGAAGAGGTGAATTCTAATTCTATAGCCAGAATGGCTTCTTTGATCTTTCTTGCTATGGAGCGCTCGGAAGTGAGGATTGAGTTTTTGATGAGTTGTTGGGTGATTGTCGAGCCACCACTTCTTGTGCCAATGCCAAAGACTTGCGATAGTGCAGCCCGGGCAATTGCAGTAAACTTTATACCGTGGTGATTGTAGAAATCGTGATCTTCCAGGGCAATTGTTGCATCTTTGATCGTCTGGGGTATTTCTGTACTTGGGATGATTGTTCTCTTTTCTTCACCGTGAATGTCGTATAACAAGATTGTTCCTGTGCGGTCATAAATTTTGGTGCTTTCGGCAACGAAGCGTGAATTTACCTTTCCTACGGCAGGAAGGTCTTTGGAGAAGTAGATAAAAACGCCAATGATAAAAATAATGCCTACGGCTGACATAACGCCAAAAATTTTTAGCAATACAAAAGAGTACTGTTTCCACGGTTTGTGTTTGCGAACACCTCCCCGCGCTATTTTTCTTTTGCGAGAGTTGAAGAAGCCTTTCATTTTTTGAGGTAATGAGCGGTTAGGTGCACAAGGGGTCTCACTTTTAATGGTGAATTCTTGATTGTGGTTGAATTTGTATTCCTTTTGATTTGGACGAAAGTTGTGGGCTATTGGCTTTGTGGCTTTTTTTGGTTTCGGAAAGTAGTGATCCTTTAGATTTCTCGCTTTTTTTCCGGTCAACGCCACAATGACCTCAACACGATTTCGTACTGTTTTTTTTGGCGTGTCTGGTTCGAAGTCTTTAGATGAGAATACTTGCTTCATAATGTGGGTCTATTTTACCTTGAATGGAGTATATAGTAAATGTAGAGGAATATAGTGAGGTGGATCACTATACTCTTTTTATCTGTCTTTTTGGCTCGCTAAAATGGGAAAAGCGTCACTTTTGAATAGAAGTGACACTTTTGAGGATGATGAATACCTGATTTGATCTGGCTACTTACTGACATCAACGAGGAATTTGTGGAGATTCTTCTTTCCAATAATCATTGGGTATTTCATTTGTTTGCGGTCTACGATATTCATTTTGGCGGCAATTTTTTTCTTGTCCATGATGAAGGAGCATTTGATCACTGGACGAATCGTGGCGCCACTCGATGAAAAGACAGTTGCAACATCAGCTAGATCACTGATGTCCTGAGCATGTTCGCTGAGAATTTCCTCTTGAATTTCTTTTTGGTTTTCTTTGGTGAGATCGTATTCCTGGGTATCTACCTCACTCCATTGTTCGAGGACTTGCTCGTAGCCTAGTTCATTAGCGAGCTCTTCGTCAATAGAGCTAGAATAAGCTCCTGTGTCGATTTTTGCTTTGACTTCAATTTCTTGTCCATTTTTCCCAATTAATGTAATCGTTTCTACGGATCCTATAACACTTTTTCCAGAGGTTGTTTCGAGGTTTTTTTCGATTTCACCACCGAAAAGATTCTTGCCAACGCGCACACCGTGTTCTACTGAATTTATCTTTAATCCCTCGATACGTTCGAGTCGTTTCTTGAGCCCTGCCATGTTGGCAACTTGGATGGAGAGTCCGGGGCGTGCATTAAGCTCGAGAAAAACTGGTCCACGCTCTCTGTCGATGGCAATGTCGGCGCCTAGGTAACCAAGGCCAGAGGCTATCTGGGATTTCACTGCGAGATGAAGCATGTTCTCCCAGTGGGGGATTTGGACACCACGCAGTAGCATACGAGATCCTGGGATATAATTGATGAGCTTTGATTTTCCTAATACTGCTGTTGTTGTGGTGCCTGTGGCCATGTCGATCCCGACGCCGATGCCACCTTGCTGCAAATTGGCTTTACCGTCTGATTCTTTGGTTGGAAGTCGTAGCATAGCCATCACAGGCACCTTATTGTAGATGATGATGCGGATGTCTGGGATGCCTTTGTACGAGTAGGGGCGTAGTTCGCTTGCTAGGCGAAGACGTTCTTCGAAAAAAGCGATATCGGGTACATTTGAGAGCGAGAAAGCGCCGTCGAGGATGTTTCTGACGTGGTCGACGATGTCCTGGGTGGTAACAATTTTTCCACTTGATTTAACCCAGGCGTCTTTCCTTCCTTTTTTGCGTCCATAAACGATCAGGATGCCAGCGCCACCAAGGCCTTGGTTTGGTTTGAGGACGAAGGATTCGGGTAGTGTGGTCCAATCAAAGTTTTCTAGTGTATTGATCGATGAGATTTGGGCGATGAGCCGTGGTACAGGGACGCCATTTTTGCGTAGCATTTTCTTGGAGAGAATTTTGTCATCTGCTAGTTTTTTGGTATTGGAAAGATTGTTTGGCCTGATGTACGTCAAATTTCGCGCGTTCATACCAAGAACTTGCGAGCCGGCTTTGAAAAAATCAAACATAAAGGAGGAGTAACTAGTAACTAGTAATGTGTAATTTAGGGTGAGAAAGTTCCTTCGCTAGCGGATTTTTTTGAGGACTTCGTGGAACCGCATGTACTCGGCTGCGCGTAAACCTGTCCACTTTCCCAAGAAGATATGAAAAGGGATGAGAAGTAGGACTGCGTAAGGGTATCGCAAGATGAAATCTGTGACATTTGCTCCAACTGCTGTCGAGCTGGAGAGCAGTAAGTATCCGACAAGTGCGATGATGAGCGTCTCTGTGGCCAGGATGATGGCTGCTTTGGAGCCTTTTTCAATTTGTACTGAGACAAATTTTTCGACGAGGGTGATGATGATGAGGATTGGGAAGAGATCTGCTCCTGCGAAGCCGATTCGAGAGATGCTTCCAGCAAAGGTGAGGAAGGCTAGGACCGAAAGTGTGACCACAGTAATTGTAATAGCCACGCGCGGTAAATAGAGAAGGCGTAGTTTTTTGAGTACGTAGCGCATGAGCATGCCCACAAAAAGAACAACCAAGTAGACTGTTACGGCGTATTTGATATTGGAAGGGTTTTCTTGGCCTATGGCTATGAAGGCGATGGCGATAATGGATGGTGTGTAGATGCCAAAGGCGTGCATGCCGATCACTTGGCGCAGCAAAACAACGAGAGTGGCGATAACAGGGAATAGAAGGAGGATGGTTACTGTTTCGACTGGAACGCTTTGCTCCATAATGTGTTGCACGAGGCAACTGACCTCTTTGGAGTCGTATATACAAGGTGCAGCCATAAGACGTGTTTGTGAATGTTTTTCACTTCCTCAGCGGAGCGAGGAGGGTGAAACCTTTCTTTGATTATAGGTCAATTATACCACTAGTCTGCAAAGATGCCTTTGACTTAGGACTTCCTCACTTTGCAAACTTCTTCGTTGCTACACTAGTATTTTCGAATCCCGTCGCTCGCGAGTGACAGGACAAGCAACATATGTGAATACCTGCCTACCGGCAGGCAGGTGTCTTATGTAAAATACTAGTGTGCGCCTCGAATTGCACTAAAGTGAGGAAGTCCTATGACTGTGACTTTGTAGTAAAGCACAGGGGAGGAATTTGGTCAAAGATTCTTTGATGTCAAATTATTGATAATAAACATAAAACATGTTAAATTATAAATATTGAAATGTACTTTGATTCCACAGTCGGTGTCAACTAGCAAAGTCCTACTCCTATAAGTGGAGAGGCAGGAGAAAATATGCGAGATTTATGGTATGCCTTTTTTATGTTCTTTGGTGGCATAGCTCTATTTGGTGTAAGTTGCATCAGTTTGATGTTTCTGTCGGTGCTCATCATTGAAAAATTTAGTTTGAGTTTACCTTCAAATACATTTGTCCTTATGATATTGATATCATTTGCTGTTGCAATCTTCGTAACATTGAAGTTTACGAAGGTTGTGTTGGAAAAAGTATTTGACGTCTAAGCTGAGATGGTAAGTAATGGGGTTAATCTATGATCGACTAAAACAACAGTCGATCATTTTTTTTGGGAACATCGAATGCATTGGTGTTCCTATATACTTAAAAGCGTACCCTTAACTGGATACGCTTTTTCAATGGGTGACCATGATTTATGGTGCTAGACTCAGAGTCTTTCAAAAAACATATGGCCCCAGACAAGCCCTTAGTGATGCGG
>Ga0209187_1003240_pt1 | contig 13863 bp, 7 predicted proteins | sample BantaG_FD_187430 | JGI IMG/M metagenome (GOLD analysis project Ga0209187, IMG submission 187430) | Marine algal microbial communities from Bantry Bay, Ireland - BantryBay_4 metaG (SPAdes) (version 2) | ecosystem: Host-associated > Algae > Red algae > Unclassified | place: Bantry Bay, Ireland... | reverse complement strand
GAAACTGGCCTGATGTGGTATCCTCGCAACAAGCCTTTGCGTACCTTATATAGCGACGGTACACGGATTTTCACGGATCGGGAGTGAAAATGACGGATTTTTCCCGTGAACGTAAAAACGTTCACGACAGAGGGAAGTCCGTATTCATCCGTTTAATCCATCATGTCCGTGTCCCATGGCTTCAAAAGAATTACGATAAAAGGAAAAACAAATAAAACGCCTTGTCCTACTTCCAAAGTAATTCCAATTGACGTATATTACCGCTCTTTATAAAATGCAAATAATGGAAGACGATAAAATACTGGCTTATATTAAAAAAGTTTTAGATGATTTGCCAGATGACTGGTTAAAACTTACCACTCACAGACTAGACCTATACAACGAAAAATTAGCAAAAGTTGAATTCTTAGAACAATTCGAAATCCTATATAATGATAATAATGCTGACACAGCGGCACTAAATCAATTGCCCACTGCTTTCGACTACATTCGGTTGGGGCATCCACTCTCTTGCATACTGGAATGGGTCATGGCAAAACTAAATAATCTAAATCCAAATAATGTCATCAGCTTTTCTTCAAAGTCGATGCCTGTTTTGGCCATTCTAAGAAAAAATTTACTCGCTGATAAAAACACTCAAATCATTTATACCGGTGAATTACCTGCGTTCTTTAAAACTGAAATATTAAAGGCTGTTTATGGGTATAAATTTGAATTAAAACAAGTAGAGAAAATAGATGAAATTTCCACCTTTGACGGCAGTACCATTTTCATTTCACAACAAGACGCCTCCATTTCAGTAGACGAACGATTGACGAATATTAAGCTTAGCCCAAACATTGATTTTTTCATCAGTGTTCATGAGCATCTCGGGAGTTTTGTTTTGTTGAATGGAGCACATTCTAAAAGTTACATGTCAGAAATTCAGCATGTCCGACGCAGGGAAACCATTGCCATGACGCCAACCGATTGCCTTGCCGTCCTGATCGCTTTGACCGAGCAATCCTCTTTTGAGCACAAAAATGATAATGTCGCGTCTAACAAAGCACTTGTTTTAGATTACATTAAAGAAATTACGGCTGCTGATACAAAGGCCATCGTTGGTTCCAGTGGCCTTTCTATTCAATATGCGATTTTAATGGGGCTCATTCACGATGCAGCAATAAATCACAAAGGAAAAGCCATCAAAATTATTGTGCCTCCAAATTGCTATGGTGGCACAAACGACCAGGCAAGACGGGTGGCTGCCTGCGTCAAGCACGTTGAGGTAGTGGATTTACTCGTTGATGGTGACAACGACATGGTTCAAAGTGTCAATACTATCTTAGCAAAAGTCGCCAATGAAGATGCCGTCCCTTACATCATCGCTGAGATTCCTACCAACCCCAGAGTTGAAGTTCCGGATCTCATAAAATTAAAAGAGGCTTTAAGCAAACCGCGTAAAACAGCGACTGGTGAAACAGCTATCGATCCGGTGTTTATTTTGGATCAAACCTTTTGTCCAAATGTAAACTTCCTGGGCAAAAATGAAACCCTCTCAACGATTAGAACCATTGCATACATTAGTGGATCAAAATTCCCAAGTGGCGGGCGATGCAACGCCGGTTTCTGTATCGCCAATAACAAGGCAGCAGCTTTAATTGAAAAAATAGAACTGCATCTCACGATTTGCGACAACGAAGCGACCGATCTTCAATATGAAATATTAGCCCGGCAACTACCTTCCATGAAACAACGAATTCAAGATGCCTATAAGAACACACGTGCATTTGTAAACTTCATCAAGGAGGCTTTGCCCACTGCAAAAATCAATTTTGTTTCAGAAGAACTAGCAAGCCAGGGATTTACCCCTTCCGTATTTTCATTAGACCTTCCCACCAAAGGCAACACGGAGGAAGAAAGAGAATCATACAAAAGAGCTCTCAATCACAAACTAATCAAATTAATGATTAGTAAAATCCCCAATGAAAGCAAACACTGTGTTAGTTACGGACAGCTAAGGGGATGCTACTGGACAATCCCCGCCACCTCTACCCAAGGGACGACGAAGGAAGGCGACAAAGACTATATTGCTCGGGTAGCCCTGTCTCCTGACCTAGATCTTGAACTTCATAAGAAGGTCTTTTTGGAATTTGTTGGGGGTATCTGATGTGGCCCCTTGGCGCTTGCTTGTGCTGATAGCGGTCTGGTGTCCGCTAGGATCGCCTGACAACTTCACTATCAAATCAAAGACCAGCTTTCGGAGTTGTCTGGCGCCCCAAAGGGTCGCCTGACAGCTCCGAACCCAGAGCCTAAAGCTCGAAGCTCCAAACTTCGAACGCCACAAAAAGACTCAATAAACCCCTAATTCCCCTAAGTTTCCAACCATTTAGTGACGAAAAAAAAGAATTCCGTCAAAAAGGTATTACATTATTATTAATTAAAATATAGAATACAACATGTTCGAAAATTTAAAACAAATGGCAATGCAGCAATTGATGGCCAAAATGGCTTCAAATACATTAGGTGCAACAGAAACACAAGAAGCAGCGACTGAAGGAGCTAGCGGAATCATGGACATCATTAAGTCAAAAATTGCCGGTGGTAATATCGACGAGGTGAAAGACTTATTTTCAGGTGGCAACATGGAGAATAACGGTATTTTTGCAGCAGCTAAAGCAAAGATGTCTGAAACTTTACAAGCAAAAGGAATGAGTGCAGAAGAAGCAGAAACTGAAGCTGCTAACACTACTCCTGACGTTTTAAACAGCTTGAAAGACAAGTTCCAATCTACAGACGAAGCGGATTCTGGTTTCAGCTTAGAGGCTTTAACAAATCTAATCCCTGGCGGGGCTGGAGACATGCTAAAGAACGCTGTTGGTGGAAACGCAGGCGATCTTTTGAACAAAGCAAAAGGACTTTTTGGTAAGTAATAAGTTTTTCTTACTAGAAACTAAAATACAAAAGGCCACTCGTTCATACGGGTGGCCTTTTTTGTTTCTACTCAGGCTCACCGATCTCGACGGACCTATCGGCCGGGAGCTCAATAATACCTTAAATCTAAGTTTCACTATGCAAGGACCATCTTCAATCGTTTTGTACGTGACAGTAAGGAAAAAATAGATTAAACTAGCGGGAGATGCTGCTTCGGCTTAGGCGGCACATCCACCTGACCACAATCACTATAATTAGGAATTTCATTTGATAGCTGCTTCAGGAATTCATACATAATGGAAATTTCCTTAGTCATCTCCAATAAGAATTTCAATTGCTGAATAAAGAGATCGTCTAACTCCAGGTCGCCTGCGATTAAGTCCTTATAAGCTATACAATTTAAATGATGAAGATTAACCAAATTCCTCAAATCAATGAGATTTGTTTGCACTTCAATTAAAGGATTTTCTAGGAGTGGGATTTGTTTTTCTTTCGAAATTCGAATACTTTCTTTTAAAGTCTCATTGGTTTGATACATGTCTTTTTTCATGTTCAACAAGACACCAAACGTGTCTTCAAAATCCTTCATGGTGACTGAACTAACTATCATAACAATATTTTTAATTGTTTAAGAAATAGTCTATATCGTAGATCAACCTCAAGGCTAACTTTCAAAGCAACATACAATCAACTAAAAACCAGCAACTTAACAAAAAATATTTTCCATTAAGCACTGCTTTCAATCATGTATACGCAATAAATGGGAAAAAGATGTGTTAAGCTAACGTTAGTTGCCACTTCGGTTCAAGAAAGTGCTATCCTCTTAACTCAGAATCAGGTCCAGCTTGCAAAATTGAGGTTTTAAAATTTAGTGTTATCTTGCACCTGAAAAGGTCACCTGACAGCACCAATACTTACCCTCATTAATCGGGATTAATTCGAGCTACCACCCCACCCTAGCCTTAACAATCTAAAAACGAAATAGGCAGAAATGCACCTTAAGATGACTATTAAGATGACTAATGTAAGATTGGCTAAACATAGGGATCAACTCCTTCATCATATCCAAACCTGGCATCACGAAGATAAAAAGGCTTATAAAATCACCTTCTATCGCTTCTTCCTTTTCATGAAGAACACTAGTTAAATCAACATTAAACTTACACCATGGACTCCATTTTACTAAAAAATAAAATCAACCACTTTTGGGAATGGTTTGTCAAACATGAGAAACAATTCAGGAAAATAGCTGACCCTGTAGCGACTAGAGAACTGCTGGATAATCAAGTGTTGCAATTCGGCATTTTCTCCTGGGAAATAGGAAAGGGTCAAAGCAAACCACACACTTTTACTATTTCGCCAAACGGTGATGAGAAAATGTTGAGTCGTTCGGAAGCCATCATTGGAGAAGCTCCTGAATTGCCTCATTGGCGTTTTTTCGCAGCGAAACCAGCACAAGACTGGAATTTTATTTTTGAAATGTTTGATTCGTTTATGCTCCAACAGACCATCGATGCTGCGGAGTGGGAGTTTATTTTTCGGATGACTCCTGACCGAAAATTGAACGTATTTATTTATACCGAAAATATTGACTTCTTAGATGCAGATGATAAACTGAGGGCTGCTGATTATGTGCTGAATCAGATTATTGGCGAAATGGATAGAATATATTATATCGATTCGGTATCGTTTATTGAAATATTGGACGAAAACCAAGAGGAAGATCTTAAATTACTGACAGCGTTTAAACTTGAATTTGAAAAACTACTAGATGAATTGTTGTGATTGAAAAAATAAAAACGAGACACCCTGTGCACTTTAAACGAATAAAATCAGTATTATTAAATCGCGGGAATCAACCCATATATTAAAATTACTCCTTATCTGACCGCATACCATCAAAAAGCAAACCTGTCGCTTTGTAATATCCCAGCAAAAACGTATCTTTAAACTATTAAAGTTGTTTTAATCCATCACACATATGAAAAAGATATTCATTTTAGCCGCTTTGTTTTCATTTACCATCTTTACTTCCTGCAACAAGGAAGAGATGGAGGATAGTTTTGTTGCTGCCGATGAAGAGTTGGCAACGCAAAATGCCGACAGACATAATGACAAATCAATGATCGTTGCACAAGCAGCTTTTACGATTAATAACGAAGACAATACTTTATGGGAAAGCGATGAGTTATTGCTAACCAATAATTCCGTCAACGCCGTTACCTATCATTGGGATTTTGGTAATGGCGACACATCTACAGAAGCTAATCCAACTTATAACAAATACAAAATGCACGGCCCCTTCTCTGTCACGCTGACCGTTACGGATGCCCTTGGCCACGCCCATCAGACAAGCCAGGATATTGTTGTACTTTGCATCTTTGGAGGAGCACTCCATCAATTTTAAAGGAGCAACAAGGCGCTAATGAGCCAATATAAAAGCCTAAAAAAGGGTGTATCTACATGGTAGACACACCCTTTTTTCATGGCTGTACGATGTTGATTGGATTTGTAATGAAATAGTAGCCTGTTGGTTATATAGTCCTCCATCAATATACCTTTGACATAAGTAGCCACTTCGTCCACTGTGTATTAAGTTGCTTTACATTTTAAATCGATTATTTTTTGTGCGTACGAGTCAATTTTTTTGAGAATAGCCTTAGCTATTTGAAGAAAAATTGGCGAAGTAATCGCAAAAAAGAAGCATTCAAAAATGTAAATGAATTTATTACACGGTGTACTTAGGTGCAGCGCACCGACACCGTTTGTAATAGTTAGTGCATAGCGCCTTTTCGAGGCGCAGCGCACCGGCACCGTTTGGTAAATACTACAAATATTTATACTCAACGGGCACATAACTCAGGATGACGGTGCCGGTGCGCTGCACCTTTTATAAAGGGGCTACCGGTTTTTTACAAACGGAGCCGGTGCGCTGCACCTAACCTGCCTGCGACAAAAACGCCGCAACTTTACCCAAGCAAACTGTACATCCTACCTCAGAGAGGTCACATGATGTTAGAAAAATAAGACCGTGTGTTATACGACCCCGTAGGGAGTCGAACGATTCAAGGATTAAGGGACGGCTGAATAGTCACTTGAGTTATAAATTTCGCGAATAACCTTAGCTATTTAAGGAAGTTCTAACGAAAAGTAATTTCAAAAGAAGCATTCAAAACAGACAGAATTTAGGTTACATTGTACTTAGCTTGTTCTTGTTTTTTTAGCTATATTTGCTCCGATCGAAACCAAATTCCAAAGTAAATATATCTATCTCCCTGTATATGTTGACTATCGAGAAGATAATTAAACTGCTAGATGATTTTCACTATGATGCTTTCCGCACATATGTAAAAAATCATAAAGTCCGTTCTTTTTATCCCCTTGCTTTGATAGATGCTATTGATCGGGATATAGAGGTTGTTCAGAGTACTGATTCACTATGCAAATCGCTTTACGATGATACCAGCGAAAAAACGAAAAAGAAGTTTTTTCAATTGGCGCATCACACCTTTCAGCTATCTACTTTTCTTTCCAAAAATTATCCAGCTTACCTTCAAAACAATATAAGTCTGATTCAACGTTTGATCAATAATGGACAGCTTAAACGCTCCAATTTATTGCTGGACATGGTGATGGATATTTCCAAAAAGAAAGAAGACTTCGCCACTGAAATTCAAGCTTGTCAAATTATGGTGCAGCAAAGTTTGCTAACCGAATCCACTCGATCTGCGATGCGCTACCAACTAAGGATACTGGAATTACTAAAGTATCAACAAGAATTACACAACCTGCACACTCATTTCTATACCATTTACAACCTAAAAGAAAAAGACAGTACGACCAAATCTGATTTTGAAGCTGGTGAAGACTATTTTCGAAATTATTTCGGCCATAATAATAAACTGGTGCAGATCGTCAGTACCTATTATTACTGCTTTTTATTACATTATAACAGAAGTGAAAAATTTTACTCCAAAGACACGTTTGATTATTTAGAGCAAACCGAATTATTATTGAATAAAAACCAAACGATCATATTTCCGTTTCTCCTCGACTTGCAACATCGACTGGGCTACCTGCGCTTAAAATATTGGAACGACAGAGGTGAAGTCGAGGAAGCCAGAGCATACATTCTCAATCTTTTTAAAGACAGCTCAGATCTATTGTATTGGAACAGCTTTATTAATTCTTCAGAGACTGCCATGCTTGCCATTCAAACGAACTTGTTTGCCCGGGATCACTTAAACCTGTTAGATCTTGAGCAATCTAAATATATACTTTCTGACGAAGCTAAAAGTGAGCTATTACTAATAAAAACCAAACTCCAACAATTTATCGATAACGAGCACCTAAAGGAGAATTATGCTTTGCGCTATATTAACATTTGTACCTTATTAGCACTATTGATGCTCTGTGGTGACCGGGAAATGATAAAATCTGGTATTATTACCCTGGATGGCGCACTTACCTCTTTTCAGCAAATACCTTTTGGTAGTTATGTAGGATCAATTTATTCTATTCTCGGAACAGCCTATTTTAAATTAAAGAATTACGAAGGAGTTGATGCAAATTTCAAACGGTACAAAAAGCAGACAAAAGATCAAAATGTTCATCCAGTAAACGATCTTACCATACACGCCATTTATTACACGGCTAAATGGCTGAACACTCAAAAAAATCAATATGCTAAAAAGTTTGCCGCCATCTATGAATCTACACAAACAGATATATTGCTCAAAGAATTGAATAAAAACCTTACCGAAGTAGTCGACACCTATCAAATTCCCATTTAGTTTGATTTATTCTAAAAATTCTATATCTTTATTCACCATAGGGATGTTCCCCCAAAACATCTGAATAAAATAATTTACCGTACCTATTTATAAGTATATCAGTAGATACTATTGAGAACACTCACATGCTCAATATATCCTCCCTTGATTTTAGGTAATAACTTGCGACCTTCAAAAACTTGAACAATGAAAATATTAACTAGAATACTAATTCTGTTTCTTACCTCTTCTCAGCTATTTGGACAATCAACTTTCATTAATGAAGTTGCTTACCTTCCACCAACAACTTGCCTGGAAATTGCGACTCCAGAAGATACCGACTTGAGTGGCTGGGAGCTATTCTTATACAATCAAGCTGGCGAAGTAATTGATTCACAGGCAGTTACAGGTAATGTGGGTGCTATCCAAGGCGGACTCGAATTCATTATTGTTGATATTGTTATTTCTATCACTGAAAACGATGGGCTTTGCCTGGTAGATGACACCGGAACAGTTGTTCAGTTTATTGGATTTGGCACGGCTATCCCAGCTTCAGATGGCCCTGCCGCAGCTCTTATTGCTGAAAACGTCAATGCCCAGTCTTCTAATCTCACCTCTCTACAACTTGAAGGCAATGGTAAAGTATATTCCGATTTCGACTGGACGGAAGACGAAATATCCTGTGGGCTTCCTAATGTTCACCAAACAATTGAATATGTTGAACAACTTTTACCTATAGAACTGGCCTTTATAAGAGGGCAGAGTGAAGGCTCGAACGTTCTAATTGAATGGCAAACACTAACTGAAACCAATAGTGATTATTTTATACTGGAACGCAGCAAAGATGGTAGAAACTGGCAATTAATCGAAAGTGTCAGGTCCCTTGGTAACTCCGAAATAGCGCAAAATTATCAGGTGGTAGATGAGACACCTTTTGCAGGAGAAAACTATTATCGACTTTCTCAGTTTGATTTAGATGGCAGTATGGAATCTTTTAGCACCATTTTAGTCCATTCAAACACCAAACAGAAGTATTTCAGCATTTACCCTAACCCTGGTAATGCCGAAATACTACATATCAGCTTATCTAAAGATGCTAATTACGAGAAGCTAGAAGTTCAAATCCACGATATATTTGGCAAAGTAATGCCTGTTCGACACTTGAATAACGGAGAAATCGATGTGAGTATGTTGACCCCGGGAACCTATTTTGTAAACATTACAAAATTGAAAGAGCAGTATATTCAAATGTATATAAGATCTGAAAAATGAAAACAATAGTAGCGTTTATTTTCATATAAAATTCTGATTAGAGTTTATCTAATCTTCTGTTAGAATAGAGGTAATAGGCCAACTATGCTGCTCATGGTTGGCCTGCTACTATATGGAATCTACTCTATTTTTATAAAAAAACCTCCTTTTTACCTTAGATCCAGCTTACCAGCTCCACACCAGTACCTGACATATTCCCCACCCTTTTGTTTTTTTTCTCATTCACTTTCAATTATCAGTTAAGCGGCCCAAGGAGCTATTTATCACCTATTTTTAGTCAAGACATAAACAAGTAATCAAAAAACGAAAGATTCTATTCCCTGCTTACACAAATAAGCCTGGAGTATGAATCCTTGATTAAAAAAAGACGATGGAATCCTAGTCAATCCCATCTTCGAATAGTGTAGCTAATGGTCGAAACAAAAACAAGTGACTTACTTAGTTGTATTTCCTTGGATCACTATTCTAACACCATAAGTGATGAGTTCAAACACAAACTCAATCAAAAAGTAAATTCAAATATTATATCATTATATATGATCTAATATTGAGTTTTCAATTTTTTGTATGGTAAGAATCTGTACTCGTTTCGGTAATACCAAATTTCACTAGCTCTTTCACTATCGTTAAGTTGTTTAGAAAAACCACTTCTGGACTCTAACCGGAATTCTAATAAACAACTTCAACAACCGTTAAAAAATTATTGAGGTTTTACTAAGGAAACCTAACAAAGGAAACCTAATTGAGGCCAAACCTCTTTTTGACCAAAAACGACTTAACAATGAAAAAAGCTCTACAATTATCATCACTTTTAGCATTGGTTCTTGTTTTACTTATTCCAAATGATGCTTTTGCTCAGCCTTGTGCAGGTGGTACAGAAGTCAACGACCCGTTAGTCTCTCTGGGTGCAGGAATGACGCAAGTTTCAAACAATGTTGCCGCAGGGCAATATTTCTTATTTTATGTTTGCAATGGGGCAACCTATGATTTCCAGACCTGTCTTGCAAACGACTTTGACACCTATCTCACGTTGATTGAAGATGCCTCTTTATTGTTTATTGCAGACAACAATGACTTTTGCGGTACACCAATAGCCAATCAGGCTTCCATAACTTATAACGCAACATTCACTGGCTATGTGAGAGTGTTATTGACAGAAAATACGCCTCTTGATGGCTGTGTAGTAAATCCCGTTTCCATTACTGATATTACCGTAGATCAAACTGCAGGAGGAGCTTGTGCACCTCCTGGTTTTGACTGTGCGAATCCTGTAGTTATCGGAGCACCATCATATGATTCAGGCGTAATCACTACTTGTGGCTCTGGGGATAATTATGACGAACCACAAGCAAGCGGTTGTGCTGCATTTGATTTTTATTTAGATGGAGATGATTACGTTTTTGAATTTACGCCCTCAGCTACCGAGTGCTATCAAATTGATTTAGCGAACACTGATCCTTGGATGGGTTTCTTTGTATTTCAAGGATGTCCTGATGCTGCAGGTACTTGTATGGCAGCTTCTGGTAGTTCAGCGGATCCCGACCCAGTAAATATTACGCTCACCTCAGGAACGTCATACTACATTATCGTTTCAGGAAACCCTGATGGCGCAGTTCCTCTAGGGGCTCAATGTGGCGCTTTTCAACTTTTATTAAATACCTGCCCTCCTGGAACAACCTGTGAGAATCCATTCATTATTCCCGCTTCCCCTTTCACCCAAACAGGAGGAACGACTTGTGGCTTTATGAATGATTATACCTCTTCAAATTGTGGTAATACTCTCTATATTGAAGGTGAAGATTATGTAATGCAATTCACACCTGCATCTACAGGATGTTACAATCTGGATTTTACTAATACAGCTACCTTTCTCGGTGTATTTGTTTGGGATGCATGCCCTGTAGGAGGTACTGGCTGTATTGATTTTGCATCTAGTACAACGAATGCAACTAGCTTAGATACTTATCTGGAAGCAGGTATTACCTATTACTTTGTGGTTTCTACAGAGCCTACTCCTGATTGCTCGGATTTTGATTTCACCTTATCAGAATGCGCTCAAGATGGCGAAGACTGTGCGAGCCCTATAGTATTAAATACTGGTGTATCGTCAAGTTCATCTACCTGCGGTATGGGTGATAATTACGATCAAAACGATGGTTGTATGAGTACCTTTATGAATGGAGATGATGTGGTATTTAATTACACACCTGGTGCAGATGGTTGTTACGATTTTGTCGTTTCAAATCCATCCGACGCAACAGCTACCTTTGGACTATTTGTTTTGGATAATTGTCCGGATGCTACCACTAACTGCAACGTTCAGGATAGCCAGGTTGGTCCTGTCACCGTTACAGCAAATTTGCTAAGTGGTACTACTTATACCATAGTAGTAGCTACGTCAGCATGTTCTGATTTTGATATAATAGTAAATTCCGTTACTTGTCCGATAGGTGCAAACTGTGCAAATCCTCAAGTGATTAATACTGGCGCTAATGGATCATTTGATATGACCGCATCTGGAGATGATTATGAAACAACAGATGCATGTGGCGGTGATTACATGGGAGGAAATGATTTCGTAATGACATTTACACCTACAGTATCAGATTGTTATAATTTTACTACAAGTGCAGGGGTAGGATTTAATCCCGCAGCCGATTTAGGTTTGTTTATTTTGGATGGTTGTCCTGATGTAGTTGGTACTAATTGTATCACTTTTTCAGAAGTAATGGATGGTTTCCCTACGGCTGATGCTTTTATGAATGCTGGCCAAACTTATTTTATAGTAATGGGCGCAATTGAGTTTACCACGCCAATACTTGTTGCTCCTAGTCAAACCGTTTTTGATATAGAAGTTACAAGTGGTGGCACCAATTGTCCCTCTGGTATTAACTGTGGCAACCCAATTGTGATTAGTAGTCCAGGCTTGTATTCCAACCTTACTAATTGTGGATTTGGAAGCGATTATGATCAAAACGATGGTTGTATGAACATTTATATGTTTGGTGAAGAGACTGTGTTTACCTTCACACCTTCTGTAACAGATTGCTACGACATCAACACTAGCCCCACTTCAACTTCTGATCCGGCAAATGATGATGTAGGATTATTTGTCCTTGATGATTGCCCGGATATTCCAGCTGTTAATTGCTTGTTAGAAGAAACACAGGAAAATGGTTTTCCAACTGGATCAGTTACACTCACGGCAGGACAGACCTATTATATAGTGGTATCAACTGTAGACGATTTAGGAGGTGCTGGGGTGTTAAATGATTGTGCCGATTTTAATTTAGAGATTCTCGGAGGTAGCAACACTTGTCCCGTAGATTGCAGCAATGCAATTCCAGTCGCTGTTGGTGCAAATACTGGCATGAGCAGTTGTGGCTCAGGTGATGATTATCAGGATACGGATATAGAGACTTCTTGTAACAATCCATTGGATTTTTACTTAAATACAGAAGAAACTATAATGACTTTTGTACCTCCGGCAGATGGTTGCTATATTTTTGAAACTAGTAATGGTAGCAATCCACTAGCTGATCCGGCGATTTTTATTTTTGATGATTGTCCGGACACGGGACCGAATTGTATCGCTACCGGAATTGACGAAGATGATATGCCTGCTACCACAGCAGAACTATTGGCTGGAGTTACTTACTATATTGCCTTTTCTGCTATTGAAATACAAAGTAATTCTGGTGGTGTGATTACCTTTAATCCATCCTGTACTGATTTCGATTTGGAAATATCGAGCTGTCCTCCTCAGGCACCTACTCAAGATTGTAATGGGTCTATTCCTGTTTGTCAAAATACGTATAGCTATAGCGATGGTTTTCTTGGTGCAGGTTCTAATCCCGATGAGATTCCTACAGGAAGTTGTCTTGCTAATGGCGAGTTGAATAGTATTTGGTTCGCTATCACTGTTCAAGCAGATGGATTGTTGAGCTTCTTAATTCAGCCAACGAACATGACGGATGATTATGATTTTGCCGTTTACGATATTACAACAAATGGATGTACTGGAATACCTAATGGTTCTAGCCCTGAATTGAGTTGTAATTTCTCTATTTCGGCCGGTGTCACAGGCACTCAGGGACCTGCCGGTCCGCTCAATAGTCAAGGTGCTAATGGTGCTTTGATTAATAATAGTATTCCTGTCGTAACGGGTCAAACACTTGTTTTGGTTGTTTCCAATTTTAGTACTTCTCTTTCTGGTTTTGACCTGGATTTTTCAGCTTCAACGGCAAATATTACAGATGATTCTGACCCGGACTTTGATGCGGTCACTGGTTCCCTCAGCTGTAATGATAATTCTATTGATGTATCTTTTACAGAACCCATTATTTGCACCTCTATTGCCGATTGTGATTTTACAGTGACCTTCCCTGATAATACGACTCATACTATAACAGACGTAATAACAGGAGGCGACTGTGATGGTGGCGCAAACTTTGGAGCAAACTTTACTTTTGTCATCGATGCACCTATGGATCAAGATGGTACTTATACTTTGAATCTTGGAAATGCCTGTGGTGGAGTGGAGGATAACTGTGGAAATGTTCAAGACAATACTTCTATCACTTTTGATATTGACTGTGTCAGTTGTAGCATTTCTTCCGCAGATGTCTCTGATATACTTTGTGATAATAATAGTACACCATTCGATACATCAGATGATACTTATACCTTTAATCTAACCGTTTCAGGTACAGATGTAGGAGCTACTTGGACAGCCAATGATCCTGCTACAACCTCTGGCGCCTACGGCACACTTGTTTCTTTTGGACCATTTGATGTAAGTGGAGGTGACGTTACCTTTACAGTTACAGATGTTGATGATCTATTATGTACAGCAAGTTTTACAGCCACAGCGCCACCAATTCCTTCACAAGGAATGGAAACTTAT
>Ga0209187_1003238_pt1 | contig 13864 bp, 11 predicted proteins | sample BantaG_FD_187430 | JGI IMG/M metagenome (GOLD analysis project Ga0209187, IMG submission 187430) | Marine algal microbial communities from Bantry Bay, Ireland - BantryBay_4 metaG (SPAdes) (version 2) | ecosystem: Host-associated > Algae > Red algae > Unclassified | place: Bantry Bay, Ireland... | reverse complement strand
AAGGTAACTCGCTTTTCGGTTTTCGTTTTTTCTAAAGCAGCCTTGTTCATGTAACCAAGCATGAGTACTTTTTGAGTCGCCTCATCTTGAATAATGCAAGGCATCAAATTATTTACTTTTTCGAAGTCTAACTTTTCTAACATTGTTTTAATTTTTTGGATGGAACACGGATGCCACGGATCAAGCGAATTGAAACGGATTTGACGATCAGAAGTGCTATATAGCAATCGTCAAATTCGCTCGATCCGTGGCATCCGTGTTCCATCAAATTCTAACTGAAATTCCTTTCGTTTTTAAATATTTTTTTAAATCTAAAATCTCAATTTCCTTAAAATGAAAAATGCTTGCTGCCAATCCTGCATCTGCTTTTCCTTCAGTAAAAACATCATAGAAATGTTCCATCGAACCTGCACCACCCGAAGCGATAATTGGAATGGAAAGTTTGTGAGACATTTCTGCGAGCATTTCGTTTTCAAAACCCTTTTTGGTGCCATCATTATTCATAGAAGTGAATAAAATTTCACCTGCTCCTCGATCTTCACATTCCTTCGTCCAATCTAGTAAATTGAGTTCCGTCGGAATTCGTCCACCATTCAAATGAACTTTCCATTGTCCTTCAAATAATTTGGCATCAATTGCCACAACCACAAATTGACTTCCAAAATTTTTCGCCAAATCATTAATCAATTGTGGAGTCCGAACCGCTGCGGAGTTGACAGAAATTTTATCGGCACCAGATTGTAACAATACATTTGCATCCTCGATGGAACGAATGCCGCCACCTACGGTAAATGGAATGTTGATGTTTTTTGCAATTTTTTTGACTAACTCAGAGAGTGTTTTTCGCTTGTCCACCGTCGCTGTGATGTCGAGGAATACGAGTTCGTCAGCACCTTTTTCGCTGTACCGTTTTCCTAATTCCACAGGGTCGCCTGCGTCTCGGAGACCAACGAAATTAATGCCTTTGACGGTTCGTCCATCTTTGATGTCGAGGCAAGGGATAATTCTTTTTGCTAACATTTTAAATAAAATTAGTTAGTTCAGTCAATTTGATTTTTTGTTCATAAATCGCTTTTCCAATAATGGCTCCGTGCAATTTCAGCGATTTTAATTTCTCTAATTCTTCCATGTTTACCACACCGCCACTTGCAATTAATTTTATTTCTGGAAATTCCATAATAATTTTTTTATACAAATCGATCGCACTTCCTTGGAGCAAACCATCTCTCGCAATATCAGTGCAAATTACATATTCAATTCCTCCTTCCAGATATATTTCTAAAAAATCCAACAGTTCAATATCACTTTCTTCCTGCCAACCATTGGTAGCGATTTTTCCATTTTTGACATCAGCACCGAGGATGATTTTTTCGCTTCCATAATTTTGTAACCAACTCAAAAATAGTTCAGGATTTTTCACAGCAATCGTTCCTCCTGTGATTTGATTAGCACCAGAATCGAATGCGATTTTTAAATCTTCATTTGATTTTAAACCACCTCCGAAGTCAATTTTCAAATTCGTTTCAGAAGCAATTTTTTCCAAAATTTTATAATTAATAATTTTGCTTGCTTTCGCTCCATCCAAATCTACCAAGTGCAAATTGGTGATTCCTGCCCCTTCAAATTCTTTGGCTACTTCGAGTGGATCTTCATTGTAAATTTTCTTTTGCGCATAATCGCCTTGCGTGAGGCGAACACATTTTCCATCGATAATATCAATTGCTGGAATTATTTTCATGAGTTATATTTTGAGGAGTCAGGAGTGAGGTTGGTCATTTTGCTCTCGGTCAGTAGTCAAGTGCTTCGTGTTCCTTCCATAGTTTATTTTGGGAAATAGACCAAGCAACTAACTACTGACCGAGGACGAAGTGACCATCCTGATCGCTGACACCTATTTAATTAAAAAATTATTTAAAATTTGTTCCCCAACACTCCCCGATTTTTCAGGATGAAATTGAGTCGCATAAAAATTATCTTTTTGTAAAGCTGCCGAAAATGGTTGCACATAATCTGTGGTCGCAACTGTGAATTCTCCAACTTCCACAAAATAACTGTGAACGAAATAAACATATTCATCATTGAGGTTTTCAGTAATCCACGAGTCATTTTTGACTAAAATATTATTCCAACCAACATGAGGAACTTTAATTTCTTTTGAGTCAGGTCGAAAACGAATTACCTTTTGCGGAATAATATTTAAGCATTCTGTATCATTCTCCTCGGAGTGACTGCACATCAATTGCATACCAAGACAAACACCCAAAACGGGTTGCGTCAAATTAGGAATCACTTTCTCTAAACCTAACTTTCGCAAATGATTCATTGTCGAATTCGCTTCTCCTACGCCTGGGAAAATAACTTTGTCAGCAGTCAAAATTTCTTCCGAGTCACTCGTTAATATTCCATTTACGCCCAATCGCTCCAAAGCAAATTTGACTGATTGAACATTTCCTGCGTTGTAATCTATGATGGCTATTTTCATTTTTTTGAATTGTGCCATCGACTGACTGAAAGCCAGTCGATGGTAGTGTTACAAAACCCCTTTTGTACTTGGCAATTGTCGATTATTCAAATCTCTCTTTTTCGCCATTTTTATTGACTTTGCCCATGCTTTAAAAATCGCTTCAATTTTATGATGCTCATTCGTACCTTCCACTTTTATATTCAAATTACATTTGGCTGCATCTGTAAATGATTTAAAAAAATGAAAAAACATTTCTGTCGGCATCTGTCCAATCATCTCTCGTTTAAATTCTGCTTCCCAAACCAACCAACATCTTCCACCAAAATCAATCGCTACTTGTGCCAAACAATCATCCATCGGCAAACAAAATCCGTAGCGTTCAATTCCCATTTTGTCGCCCAAGGCTTCCGCAAAAGCTTCGCCCAAGGCAAGCGCCGTATCTTCAATAGTGTGGTGCTCATCAATGTGCAAATCACCTTTTACCGTCACTTCCAAATCACAACCTGAGTGCCTTGATAATTGGTCTAACATATGGTCGAAAAAACCAATTCCAGTTTCGTTTTTAGATTTTCCTTCGCCATCTAAATTGAGTTTTATTAAAATGTCAGTTTCTTTCGTAGTTCTTGTAACAATACTTTTACGTGGCGGATTTTTTAATAAAAAATAAATATCCCGCCACTCCGTTGTCGTCAAAGCAATCTCGTTTTTTATTTTTTCTATATCAATATTTTTTTGTGCATCAGCGTCTGGGTGAGCTTGCGAATCATTAATGTAAATTCCTTTTGCACCCAAATTTATGGCTAATTGCATGTCGGATAAACGGTCGCCAATGACGAATGAATTTTTTAAATCATACTCGCCATTCATATAATGTGTAAGCAAACCAGTTTGTGGTTTTCGAGTGGGCGCATTTTCGTGAGGGAAAGTTTTGTCGATAATCACTTCTTGGAATTCGATTCCTTCATTTGAAAATGCCCGTATCATCATGTCGTGTGGAGGATGAAAATTTTTTGCTGGAAATGATTCTGTTCCGAGTCCATCTTGATTCGTAACCATCACTAATTCAAAATCCGTTTCCTCAACTATGCGAGCGAGATACTGAAAAACTTTTGGATAAAATTCTAATTTTTCCAAAGCGTCGAGTTGATAATCAACGGGTGGTTCGATGATGAGTGTGCCATCTCTATCTATAAATAATATTTTTTTCATTTTAATCATTTTTCTTTAGAACAATAATTATGTAGTGTCTCAATTAATCGTAAATTTTCTTTTTCCAAACCAATGGTAAAACGCAAACAACCTTTACAACCCACTTGCGTTGAACGATTTCTAACAATGATTTTACGGGAAACTAAAAATTGATAAAGTTGATTTGGCTCGTTCACTTTTACTAATAAAAAATTAGCATCTGAAGGAAATATTTTTTCGATAAAATCAAATTGGAGTAATTCTTTTTCTAAAAAAAATCGTTGTTCCAAAATCGTTTTTACCTGTTGCTTAAAATTATTTTTTTGTTCCAATGACTGGAGCGCAGCTTTTTGAGTGAGTTCATTAATATTGTAAGGCATTTTTACTTTGTTCAAAAAACTAACAATCTCTTCGGAGGCGAAAGCCATCCCTAATCTTGCGCCAGCCATTCCGAGTGCTTTAGAAAATGTTTGAAGAATGATAAGATTTTTATTTTTTTTCAAAAGAGAAAGACAAGAATCGTTTTTGGAAAAATCAATATACGCTTCATCGACTACAACAATTCCATCAAACTCATTAATTAATTTTTTTATTTTTTTAAAATCAAAACTGTTTCCAGTTGGATTATTTGGAGAGCAGATAAAAAGGATTTTGTCATTTAAATCTGCTGCATTTAAAATGACATTTACTTTTGGTTGAAAATTTTTATCCAAATTAATTTTCTTAATTCCAATTTCTCCAATGGTTGTCGCCACTTCGTAAACTCCAAAGGTTGGTGGTAAAACAATCACACCATCTTTCTTCGGTTGACAAAAAGTTTGCATCAATAAACCGATGATTTCGTCGCTTCCATTTCCTAAAAATATATTTTCTTTTGGGACATTTCGCCACGCGCCAATTTTTACTTTTAAATTATTTTGCAAAGGGTCAGGATAGCGATTCATTCCATTGTCAAATGGATTTTCATTAGCATCCAAAAATACTTCAGCAGTTCCTTCGAACTCACTTCGAGCGGAAGAGTAGGCGTGCATTTTTAAAATATTTGGGCGAACTAAATTTTGGATATTTCGTTTTTGAAAAATCTCTTTTTTAGAATTTGTAGATATATTGTTAAGCCTTATGGTTACTGCTTTTTTGTGTCCTTCGAGTTGCTCTGCTTCTGCCATCAATTCGACCGTTGGGCCAAGGTTGAGTAAACCTTCTTTGGTCAATTTTTGATACGTTATTTTTTTGGAAAAAGCATCTAAATTGACACCACTATAGTTTTTTGCAAAACCATTGGTCGGCAAAGTATGATTTGTTCCAGAGGCATAATCACCTACCGATTCGGGCGTAAAGTTTCCAATGAAAACAGAACCTGCATTGATGATTTTTTTAGAAAAATCATCTGCATCTTTTGTAGCGATAATTAAATGCTCTGGAGCGTATTCGTTGATTAATTTTAGTGCAGAAGCTTTGTTATCAAAAATAATTACAGGACTATTTTCTAATGCTTCTCCTGCAATTTTTTTTCGAGGAAGTTGTTTGAGTTGTTGTTCGCCTTCGGCTAAAATTGCTTCCGCCGTCTCTTCAGAAAAAGTAATTAAGACCACTTGACTATCCATTCCATGTTCCGCTTGGGACAACAAATCGGCTGCGACAAAACTCGGTTCGCAACTCTCATCAGCCACGATCAAAACTTCCGAAGGGCCAGCTGGCATATCAATCGCAACTCCTTCTTGACCGACCAATTGTTTTGCTGTAGTAACAAATTGATTACCTGGTCCAAAGATTTTATAGACTTGTGGAATTGTTTCTGTTCCGAAAGTCATCGCTCCGATTGCTTGCGCTCCACCAACTTTAAATATTTTCTCGATACCAACAAGTTTTGCGGTGTACAACATGGCGGCATTAATTTTTCCATCTTTTTGAGGAGGAGAACACATCACGACTTCTTGGCAGCCAGCCACTTTCGCAGGAATGCCTAACATCAAAATGGTTGAAAAAAGTGGGGCAGTTCCACCTGGAATATACAATCCTACTTTTTCGATGGCGACACTTTTTTGCCAACATTTTACGCCTCGCATCGTTTCGACTTCGAGCGTTTCGGTTTTTTGTGCTGCATGAAATTTGGTGATATTTTGATAGGCGACTTGGATCGCTTTTTTTAGTTTTCCATCTAGTTGACTTTCGGCAGCTGCGATTTCTTCTTCGGTTACTTCGATATTTTCTAACTCCACTTGATCGAACTTTTTATTAAAAAAATTCAAAGCTGTATCTCCTTCATTTTTTACTTTTTGTAAAATTTCGGAAACAGTCGAGTTTAAATTTTGAGTGTCCATCATCGGTCGAGCGAGGATAAAAGACCAAGTTTGCGAATTTGGATTGGTATAAATTTTCATTAAAATTATTTTTTGAATGCTACCGTGGTACGGTTGAAACCGTGTCACGGATGAGCAGAAGTTTAACTTTATTAGTAGTGATTCCTAATAAGTACTCTGTAACAGAAATTCTTTAATATTATGAGCATGTCTTTTCATCCAACTCTTCGTCACGTACTCACCTTGATAGCTAAGGCTATCAGGTTCCGTGCGTTCCTCGAATTGAATAAAAATGCAACGCTCATAATATCAAACAACTTTTGTTACAGAGTACTTAGCCGTGACACGGCAGCGAAGCCCTTGTTATAAAATTATTTTTTCAATCGGAATGACTAAAATTCCTTCTGCTCCTTTTTGTTTGAGTTCGTCGATGACATCCCAAAAAGTTTCTTCTTGTACGACCGAGTGCAACGAGCTCCAACCTTCCAATGCCAAAGGTAAAACGGTTGGACTTTTTGCGCCAGGCAATATTTTTACAATTTCAGGAATTGCTTTTGTTGGAGCATTGAGTAAAATGTATTTTGAAGTTTGAGCAGCTTGGACAGCATCAATTCGGAAAAGTAATTTTTCAAAAATGGTTGTTTTCTCATTTGTCAAATTTTTGTTTTTGACTAAGACTGCTTGCGATTTTAAAATAGTGGTTACTTCCTTCAATCCATTTGATAACAAGGTACTTCCCGTGCTAACGATATCGCAAACCGCATCTGCCAAACCAATGTTAGGAGCAATTTCTACCGAACCGCTGATTTGGTGAATTTCAGATTTGATATTGTTTTTTTCTAAAAAATTGGAAAGAATAACTGGGTAAGAAGTGGCGATTTTTTTTCCTTCAAAAAAAGTGAGATCGGTGTAAATTTCAGATTTTGGAATGGCGAGAGAAAGTCTGCATTTAGAAAAACCGAGGGGTTTTGCGTTGTCGATGCCTTCGTTTTTTTCCAAAAAAACATTCTCGCCAATGATGCCAATATCTGCAATTCCGTCGGCAACATATTGTGGAATATCAGCAACTCTGAGGTATAATATTTCGATAGGGAAATTGGTGGAAGGAGCAACCAATTGGTTTTTTCCATGATTGAATTTGATGCCACATTCTTTGAGTAGTTTTTTGGAATCATCGCTGAGGCGACCTGATTTTTGAATGGCGATTTTTAAAGTTGGTGACTGCATGGACTTTAATAATTTTGAACCTGCCTTTGCCGGCAGGCAGGTGATGAATTTTGAATGAGAAGAGAGCTTCTGATGTACGCAAAAAAAAATCGGTTGACCAAAACAAATGGTCAACCGATTCTCGATTTTTTTATGAATAAAAAAATCATTCAACTATATGCATAGCGTCGCCATTTGTTCGTAAGAAGTTGTGATGATGACAGCAATGATGTATAGTTAAAAATATCATAAATAATATTGTTATTTTTTTTGTGATGCAAATATAATATAGAAACTATGAGAAAGTCAAAATGTTTTGAGGTTAAGTGAAAAAAATATTCTTTTCATTTAATCTCAAATAATAAGTTTTCGATTTAGACGAACATATTTTGTTCTCAGATTTTAATTTAATGATTGACATTTCGATTTTTTCCAAAAAAATCTTTATGTCAATGACATTGGTATCAAGGGCTTGCATAAAAAAATAGAGGTAAGTAATCTCTACTCACCTCTATTGCAAAACTATATAGAAACGAAAAATCAATTTCTTTTTAGTTCAAATTAACTTTAGTGTAAAAATATTTGCCCTCTGTTTTTACTTGAACTGAATATCTTCCAGAAGGTAATTTTGATAAATCAAATCTCTTATGAATAGCAATTGTATTTTGAATTTTTTCAGTATAAATTTTTTCTCCTGTTTCATTACTTAAACTCAACTCTACGTTATCGCTTTCCAAATTGAGAAGGTTAAACTTAAGCAAAGATTCCTCCAATACAACAGTAGGTTTAAAGATTTGGTGGTCAGCATTTTTCGTGATTTCAATTGTAGTATCTGAAGTAGTTGTAACAAGATATTTACGGAATGAAATATTATCCTCAATTTCTACTTCGTAGATTCCATTTGGTAAGTTAGATAAGTCATATGATTTTGAGAATGTTTTATTTACTTCAATTTTTTCTTTGAGTAAATTAAGGCCTTCATTATCATAAATTCGAATAGTTACATCGGAGTTTATTTCATTATTAGAAATAAGAATGAATGCATTATTTTTTCCTGTAACGATTTTTAAGCTAGGTTTTGAGTCATTTGCAAAAGTATTTGAGGTAATAAATAACAATGCAATTACAAAATAAAAGTATTTAAAGTTTTCTATCATCTTTTTCATAATAAATGTGTTTTTGATTTTTTAATTAAAATGATAACACAAAAGTAGAGGAGAAAAGATTAACAAACTACTTTACAATTCGCAACGTTTGATGTTATTTTAACTTTTATTTTGCATGTGGAGTTTTATTGTGTTAATTTAGAATCACAAAGGGGTAAGAATAGATAAATAGGAAAATTAGCTTTATGATTAGTTTTACTTTTTTCTCAAAAAAAAAATTCCCAAAAAGAAAAGAGGAGATAAGCACTATGCTCATCTCCTCTTACAAAACAAAACTATATAGAAACAAAAAATCAACTTCAATTAAGGAATGAGGTTTAAATAAATTTAGACCTTACTCCTGAGGCAACTTTAACAAGTATTTTTCTCGGTGTATAAAAATGTGATTTTAAATAGGTATTTGAAAAGTCTTAAGAAAAATACATCCTTTCTTTAAAGTTGCAATACAAAGGTAAATCCAATAAATGGACTGAACTACACTAAAATTATCATCTTTTGATGCTATTTTAACATGAATGCTATTTGATGCTAATTTTTAGGTTAACTTTGTATTAAGATTATTTAATATTATGGAGTTAATGCAACTTTTGTAGTGAAAATAAAGTTGAGTAATGGTTAATGAAAAAAATTATGAAAGCAACATTTGAAAAAATACCTACTTTTTTTGGAAGCTCATTTTCAGTTAGAAAGTATGATGACCCCAATCGGAAGAAAGCTCCGTTTTGGCATTATCATCCCGAACTCGAAATGGTGTTTATTAAAGGTGGAGGAGGAAAGCGACACATTGGAAATCATATGTCCTATTTTAATGATGGTGATTTGATTTTTATTGGATCTAATGTTCCGCACTCAGGATTTACAGATAGTTTGACTGGTAATGAATGTGAAGTGGTGGTACAAATGAATCGAGATTTTCTAGGGGACACATTTTTGGGGAAACCTGAATTGCATGCCATCAATCAACTTTTCGAACGCTCAAGATTAGGACTTTCTTTTTATGGAAAAACTAGAGATGAGATTGGGCAACGATTAGAATTTTTAAATGAGTTGGATCATTTTGATCGATTAATAGAATTGCTTTCCATTTTTCATATGTTGGCAGTTTCTGAAGAGTATGAAATTTTAAATGCGTCTGATTTTGGTTTTGAAGTGCAAGCACAAGATAATGATCGGATCAGGAGTATTTACAAACATATTCGTGAAAATTTTCAAGAACCAATTGCATTAGCAACGGTTGCTGAAATTGCAACGATGACGGTTCCTGCATTTTGTCGATATTTTAAAAAGCTATCAGGAAAACCATTTACAAAATTTGTCAACGAATACCGAGTCGTTCATGCCTGCAAATTATTGTCGGAAGAAAAATCAAGTATTTCAGAAATTTGTTTTGAAAGCGGTTTTAAAAATGTATCCAATTTTAATAAATTTTTCAAGCAAATTACTGGCAAGAGTCCTTCAGCATATCGAAAAGATATTAAAAAAATAGTAGAGTAAAAAAGGAGTCAGGCGGTCAGGTCGTTCCGAATTCTCGGAACTGTCAGGAGTCAGGGGCTTTTTGGATTCCCAAAGTTTTCAAAATTCTGGGAAGCAAAAAAGCCCCTGACTCCTGACTCCTATTATAAAAAAGCACTCGATGAAATAAATCAACGAGTGCTCTGTCAAAACTATCTAATTTCTAACTGTTACTTATAGAAAAAATTAATGAGTTTGTTTTTAGAAAAAAATACAAGACTTTCGTCAGATTCAAATTCAAAATTTTTCAGTCAAAAATTAGTTCTAGTCCCAATCTTGATTTTCACCTAATTTTACCTTTTGCACATTAACGATTTCATGCTTAGATTTATCACTTCCATCATAATAATGCACAAAAGCAATCACCGATAAATGATCTTTATCATATTGAGAAATATCAATATTTTCAAAACTTCGAATGATAAAATCTCGATCTTGTACATCCAAACTTAATTTATTTCCCCCAACTTCCGTTAAAATATCTCGCACCACAGCATGATGTTTATAATCATTTGTTGTTGATGTACCTGATTGATTTACTTCGGGGACTTCATCTTCAATTAGGTAAGTAGTCAGTCTTGGTTCACCATCCATAATTTCGTTTTGCCCAACAAAAACTTTGATCGTTGCTTTTCCTTCATCTCCAAATTCAGTATCAATTCTGAGACCTGTAGTTACTTTTTCTTCCATTCTAGTTTCAGATTTATTTCTCAAAGTAGAGGTCAACAATGGTACTCTAGGCGAAGAAGTTCCAAAAGAATATCGATCAACCATTGCCGAAGGAAAACTAGAAATTTGAAAAGTACTCTTGATTTGATTTGTTTCTGTTGTGCTAAATGGATCATTATAATGAAGTGCAGCAGCGAAAACTGTATTCGGATTTTCGTCGAGGACAGTTTGAATTCTTGGAAATGCATTTGCGCAAGCAGGACACCATTCACCAGTAAATTCTTCAATCAAAACTTTTTTGGTAAATGTCTCAGGAAGATCAGCGAGTACATCAAAGTCTTTTTTACAAGAATTGAAAGTTAGGATCGAAAGGAAAAGAATGGTCAAAATGGAAATAGAAAGGTTCTTAATTTTCATGATTTTAATTTTTGATTTTTTTGAAAAAAAATGACTTAGGTAAAGTGCATTAATAAATTTACATTCTTGAGTAGATTATTTTTTTTCTAGTTTTTACTTTGAAAGCACGAGTTTATCTGGATAAATGACTGATTTCAAAGTGGAAAAATAGGAACAAAAGAAACAGTCAAGAATGTAAGTTTATTATTGAACTTTGCCTTATGCCTTAATGATAAGGTGAATCATGAAAATGCTGCACCACCATTTGTTTAGTTTTTGACAGAAATGAAATAGTTTTTAAATATCAGAACAAGTACAAGAAGGAGGTAATAACAATCTGGAAAACAAAATGCTCTCTGTGAATTACTTTATCAATAGCTTTTTTTTTTGTATCACTATTTATAGTGACGGGACAATTTTAAAATAAAAAACTGCATACCAAATCATTTTGGTACACAGTTTTTTTTAATAAAGTATTTTTTGAATCCTGTATTATTATTTTAGGACAGGACAGTTCTTTTTTACCAATCGCCACTACCATTTCCACCTGTTGAAAGTGAAATATTTCTTTCAATTTCACAGCTGATAGAACACTAAGGAATGCCCTGAAGTTGCCTCCCAAAAATCCTCCCTTGGATTTTTTTAATTTGTTCATTTTTTAAGTTTTCTTAATTTATTAAACAAATAAATAATGTAAAATTAGTAGTAGATAGTTTTTTTAATAAATTTTTTCTCTAGCTCACATTCGTAAAAAGGAGTACAGAATTCAATTGTTTAAAAGACAGTAATAATATATTCTAAGTCAATAACCGAAATCAGGTATAATTAACATGCATCAAACAAATATGTTTTCTTAAAATTGTTACGCAGGAACAAAATGAATATATTATAAGATTAATGTACTATAGAAAGTTATTCACTTTTTTATGAAAAAAAATAATCTTATTAATCATATTATTATCCTAACAATATGTAGTTGTAGCTTCACAACAAGTGGGCAGGGTGTAGATAGTTTGAAAATGTTACTTGCAGAAGAAAGTAATGATAGTACTAAAGTAAAATTACTGAAAAAAATTGGAGACGCTTACTTTGAGTTCAATTTTGATAGCACAGAATTTTATTACAATAAAGTATTAGCATTTGCACCAACTGTACCTCATTATGATATGAAGCTATCTGCTTTGCGAAGTTTTGGATATAATTATTTTATTAAAAAAAATAATTATCCACTAGGCTTAGAATATTTTAATAAGGCGTTGGATTTAACTAAAACAAAAAAAGACAGCATTGGACAGGCTTACTCATTGGCTGATTTAGGTTGGGGATATTGGAAAAAAAAAGAACCTTTGGAAGCATTAAAATATCACCTTCAAGTGAAATCATTGGCGGAAGAACTTCAACATCCGAAGCTTTTATTTACGTCATTTTTTAATTTAGGTATTATTCAAAATGATGAAGGAGATAATAAAAAAGCTATTGAATATTTTAATCATGCCTTAGAAATAGCAGATACAGCTAACTATGTAATAAGCAAAGGGAGGTTGTTGAATAACTTGGGGAAAGCCTATCAAGATGATAAAGAATATGATATTGCACTCCAATATTTTCAACGAGCAGATTCTATATTTTTGGAGAAAAGGAGTGGTAATTGGCTCAGTCTTGTGAACTATAATAAAGGAAATAACTTTTTTTTTCGAGGTGATTTTCTAAAGTCAATTTCTTATTTTCAAAAAGCATTGGAGTATAATAAAGTGATTGGGAATAATGAAAGGGAAGCTATGATATTGTTAGGTCTAGCCAAAACTCAATTTGAACTTGATGATCCACAACAATCAATTACTCATGCTGAAAGGGCATTGACAATTTTAAAAGAAATAGATACCAAGTTATACTATAAAGAATTGTATTTGATCCTTGGAGAAAGTTATGATTTGATAGGTGATTATTATAAGGCTTCTGAGTACTTCAAAAAATATTTAAAAGTACATGAAGAAGAAGAAGAGGCGGATAATGTAAAAAAAATTGCTACCCTTAATCATAATGTTGAAATAGTAAAAAAAGAAAATAGGATTTTAGATTTACAGAATAAAGATTTGGTGCGAGAAAAGACTTTAGTCAAATTTCAATTGAATAACCAATTATTAAGATTTGCTACTATTACTATTTTTCTATGTTCTATACTATTCTTTTTTATCAACAAGTCTAAAGAATTAAAAAGGATGGATGACTTGAAAAATGACCTTTCGGATGATCTTCATGATAATATTGGGTCGTCGCTAAATCATATCAAGATGTTGTCCAACCAATTAAATAGAAAACAATTGAATGAAAAAGAAAGAGGAAAGGTGCTTTTAAAAATAAAAAATATCAGTAATGAAATGATGCATAGTATGTACGACTTAGTATGGGCACTCAAAAAAAATCAGGAAACGGTAGGCGATTTAATTGTAAAAATTCAAGACCATGCTGATAATGCTTTAGGCGATTTTAATATTCCATACTTTTTTAGTTCTGATAAAATTGATGAGCAAAAAAAGTTGTCAACAAAGGAGAAGTTAAATATTTATGCAATTTTTAAAGAAGGCATAAATAATATTTTGAAGCATACCGATGCTGAAAAAGTTTACATCACCCTTAAAAAAGGCGAGAAGAAAAATTTTATTATGCAGGTAAAAAGTATATATAAGTATAAAAAGCAAATCAATAAAATTTCCAATCATAACGGTATTGTTAATATGAAGAAACGGGCAAAAGAAATCAATGGAGAATTGGAGACTATTAATGAAAAAGATAACTTTATTTTAATATTTTCGTGGTAAGGCAAAGTTCAATAATAAACTTACATTTTTGACTGTTTCTTTTGTTCCTATTTTTCACTTTGAAATCAGTCATTTATCCAGATAAACTCGTGCTTTCAAAGTAAAAACTAGAAACAAAATAATCTACTCAAGAATGTAAATTTA
>Ga0209187_1003233_pt1 | contig 13906 bp, 16 predicted proteins | sample BantaG_FD_187430 | JGI IMG/M metagenome (GOLD analysis project Ga0209187, IMG submission 187430) | Marine algal microbial communities from Bantry Bay, Ireland - BantryBay_4 metaG (SPAdes) (version 2) | ecosystem: Host-associated > Algae > Red algae > Unclassified | place: Bantry Bay, Ireland... | reverse complement strand
TCGACTCACCTCCATTGTGATCGTCCGCGTCGCGCCCACCGGACCGGCGGGCGTCGTGCCGGCCTTGCTCGGCGCTCTTCTTCTCAATCCCTCCCCAGCACCAGTGTCCGTCCCCTCCGCCTCCGCCAACACCCCGTCGCCTCCGTGGTCGTGCTTGCTGCGGCCGTGCTTTGTCCGCGGGCACCCCCCGTGCACGCATCCACCACCCGGCGTCTCCGCCGTCGTCGTTGTTCTTGTGGCCGCTCCTATTCCGCCTCCCTCCCTCCCTCCTTTCCACCTGATGCTGACGAGGCCGCTTCGCCACGCCGCGTCGACGCCGTGGCCGCGGTTGCTGTGGACGTCCTTCTTCAGTGTGCTTGCCTCTCTCTACTCGATCCGCGTGCGTCCCTTTCTCGACGCCCTTTGTCCGCGTGCCTCCCTCGGCCAATCCCCACGTGCCTCCCTCCGTCAACTCCTTTCGCCAGATTGCCTCCCTCCGTTCCCCTTGGTCTACCTTCTTCAAAGCCGAGTCGTGGAGCCCGGCTCGCGGGTCTATCGAGGCCGCTTCACCGCTGCTTGCCGAAGCGGGAATGTCGGCGACGACGACGGACGGGGCGACCAGCGGGTGTTCCACGTCGTCGGCGTCAAGCGCCTCGAGCACGTCGTCGGGATTAAGCACCTCGTTCACGTCCTCGGTGTCGACCAACCCGCCGTCTTCCACAGGCGTGTCGTCGGCAGCGTGTTCTACGACTGTCTCAACTACTTAAAGATCGACGAGCAGCAGTACGGACGGCGGAACGTCGGTGCCGTTCGTCAGCAGCTTGGACGCTGTAATGTTTTCCGAGGAGACGCGTCAGCACGTGCTCGGGCTTCTCGACGAGGGGTACCCAGCTGCCGACGTAGCCGATATCATTGGCTGCTCGGGCCGGTCCATGCGCCGATGGATGAGCTTCTTCGAGGAGAACGGGACTGTCTGGCAGGACCCGCGGCTCCGCAACCTACACGCCGACGCCGCAATCCGCAACCCCCACCTGACGCGCGCTGTCCTGACGCTCGTTGAGAAGGAGCCGGCCGCATTTTTATGCGACCACGTCGACCTTCTAGTCGCCCTCAGCCTGGACTTCCCCGCCAGCGACCACCGCTATGTGAGCGCGGCGACGGTGTACCGTGTGTTGCGCTACCACCAGTACACACGCAAGAAGATTGAGCGGCTGTACGCTGAGAGCTCCTTTATCGCCCAATGCGCGTTCGCTGTTATGATTGACGAGATCCCGCTCCGATGCCTTGTGTCATGTGACGAGACGCACACGGCGGGGGGCGACATGCTACGCCGCTACGGGCGGTCGCGCCGGAACGTGCCGTGCGTGCTTCGGGACCGGGACACACGCCCGGTCAAGCGAACGAGCACGATGATGGGGGTCTCCCTGTCTCACGGCGTCCTATGGTCGCAGACGGTCATTGTGGGCAACGCCCAGACGGCGGACGACTGGCGTTTGTTCCTTCAGTGTCTTCGTACACACATGAACACCTACATTCCCGGCCTCGCCTGGGAGCTGCAGCCCGACGCGTGTGTCGTACTCTACGACAATGCCAGCATCCACGACCATTGGGGCGATGAGTACATGCAGGCAAACGGAATTCACTACGTCCGCTTACCTCCCTACTCCCCGAACCTACAGCCGATCGAGGGCGTGTTTGCCGAGTTGAAGAAGCATGTGCGGTCGCTCGTGTATGAGGACGGCAGGTACATGGACAAGCCATTTCATCTTATGGCGGCGGCCGTTGGCATGATCACCACGGCGCAGGTGGCTGGGCAGTATTCTCGTGTCTCGCACGAGATCAGCCGGCTCCGCACTGCCGCGGCTGCGGCGTGACTTGTTCTCTAGTTCCCTGTGTGTGTTCGTAGTGTGCATGCAAGGCGGTGGGTTGGGTTGTCAACGGTAGCAGAGTGCTTGTTTTCCTTTACAGGCAATGGTCCCATTTGCGCTGCCGGCCGCCATCGCACGCACGCCCGCAGGCGAGTGCTGTCGAGGAGCGCGATCAGGTGTGAGGTGTGCATCGGGACTGGGGGGTGCCGGCAGTGTGAGCAACCCCCGTTGCACAAAACTGATACGATGCCGGCGATGCCCCCCGTCGTCCCGTCGTCAATTACCTCCTCTGCGGGCGTCTACCTCTCACGCCAATGCTGCTCGGCGGAATCGCTCTCCCTTCAAGTATCCTTGCCGACCAGCAGGGGGCAGGCGGGCTTGCAGCCGGCACCACGTTGCTCTTCGGCGCATTGGCCGTCTGACCGACGCCATCGTGCCTCAGTTGTGTAAGAGGTTTCTGCAGGGCGAGCGTCAGGGAGAGGTCCTCATGCCACGCACAACCGCGGCCAGGTACCGCCAGGGGACACCACCGTCGCCAAAGCTCCCGCCGCCGACGCCGCCGCCGTCCCCTCGGCGTCCCCTCCCGTCTGCAGGTGCTGGCGCCTTGCCACCACCGCCACCACCATTGGCACCCCCCCGAAGGGAGGCGCTAAAGTAAGCATCGAGCGCCCCAGCAGTTTTGGTCGCATCCGTCCGCACCAGCCGGTTGGGGGCAACGCGGGCGGGCGCCGCCGCCGCCGCCGTCGCGCCCTCCCCGACTCGCTTCCGCTTGGCGGCGGGATTTGCCGCCCCGCCGTTACCCCCCTCCCACTCTACGTCGCCATCGTCTCCGCTGCTGTCGCTATCGTTGCTATCGTTGGCGGCAGCGGCGGCGCCCCGGCGCCCCTTAGTACCCCCCATGGCCGGTGGCAGCGCGACGCCCTCCCCCCCCGACGGGGACGCCACCGCCGTCGCCACAAACGTGCGCGACGCGGCAGCGGCTTGAAGCACCTCCAACACCGCCGCCGCGGCGGCGGGCGCCACGTCGGCTTCCCCCAAAAAGCGAACACCCTTTGTCGGATGCACGTTGACGTCGACGACGGCGGGCGGCATGGTCAGGGACACGTACACCCACGGGCGGGCGCCGGTCGGCAGCACCCCCGTATAGGCCGCGTCGACGGCACGCCGGAGCGGCCCGCACTCGACGAGGCGGCCATTGATAAACACGCCTTTGCGGGCGCGGTAGCCGACATTGGACGCGAGCCCGTCCCCGGTGACCGCCCCGGACCGAAAGGCCCACGGGAGAAGCTCCCGCTCGACGCCCACCGCAAACACCGTCCGGACATTGTCGCGCAGCGTCGCCCCCACCACCGTGCACACGTAGAGGATCCCGCCCCCCCCCGCCCCCGCGCCGTCCTCCTTGCGCACCGCAATCACGACGCCCGCGTAGCGCAACGCGTAGCGGCCGACCACCTCCACGCACGCCCGGTACTCTTTCGGAGCCGGTTACTTTCCTCCGTCGCAAGGATGCGGCTGCCGGCGCTCCGTCACGGCAGGGTCATCCAGTCTTTGGACCAGGGTGGGAGTGGCGAGCGCGGTGGTGCCGCCGCTGCCGCTGCGGCGGGGGTCGGGTCAGAAAGTCGAGTCGGCGCGGGGAGCGGATACCGTCGCAGCCAAACCCGTAGGTCATACCGAGGGGAAAGGGGACGGGTACGTCGCTGGTTGTTGGCGGTGGATGCATTTCTCCGTCAAGATGAGCCCGCGCTTTCTTCTCGGAGACAAAGATCTTGATCATCGATCCGCGTTGCAGGACGCGGACGTCGTGTTCAATGATCGTCGCCTGTCAGCAAGTGGCCTGTCCCACGTCCGCAATCGCGACTGACCCTTAAATTCATGTCCGTTCGCTGAAGAGAAACAGATGAACTTCTCGCGTTTCCGATCGACAACAACTACGTGAACTCGTTTCCAGAGCCAGCATTTCTGTGAAACAGTGGTGGGGCTACTATAAAATCCTTGCATATGAGGTAAGGTATTGAAACTTCAGTGTGGTTTTGGCAGCCAATGTCGTTCCCATGGGAAAACCTATCGGATAAAACCGGCGGACCCCAGAGAACGCCTGCAATATTTCTCTGATGGACGTTCACCGGCTCCCAGCTCTGGCTGCCGCAGCCCGATTCGCTGTTTGCCTGATTCACTCGCGGTGCTCGGCACGACGACTGATTCACGACCGTCGTCGTCGCGCCGTCCTCGTCCGTGGTCATGCTAGTGCCCTCGGTTCTTTGTGAGTCAGTCTGCCTCGACCGGTCCCGTGGCGCTGTTTTCGTCCTTGTACCGTCTTGGCGCACCCTCTCCAGCTCTGACGGTCCCCGGACGCCGGCATGCTGTGCGCTCCCTGTTTCCTGGCTTGCAAGCACTCGTGTGCCTTGCACTGTTGTCATGCGTCCTTCACTGTGCACGCCGATCCCTCACGTTTTCGCCGAGGCGCCTGCAGTGAGCTTATCCTCGTTTTGCTCTGTGCAGGATAGTGTTTATTAATGACAATCTGTATGGATGATCGGGGTGGCAGCGGTACTCGTGTTTCTGTAAATGCTTTCCAGCGGCATCTGCGGTGACGTGCATACGTGCGTCTGTTCTCTGATGCTCATGCCGTACAATCGTCTTCGCCTAGTGTCTGCCGTCGTGTTGTTTCTTTCTGTTCTCTCTATCGAATTGTTTCATTACTCTCGTAGCCGACCTCATCCCGCCGTCGCCTCCTTCGTGCCACAGACGGGGAAGCGGGGCGATACCGTGTGCTACAAGAATATGAGAGCAACTTCAGGGATCAGCCAGTAGTCGCGCACCGCAGGCGTCCATGGTGCCGGCTCTGTCTTGCCCGTCATCGGCAGCAGCCACGACGGCGTTGGCCACGGTGTCGACCGACGTCGGCAGCGAAACCGTGGTAGCGGTCGGCTCGCCGGAAGCGCTGGCACTGTTCTCTGTGTGGTGGTGGTGGCCGAGGACGAGGCGGTGCTCGGCGCTGAACAAGCGGCCGACGCGCTCATCTACGGCTACCGTGTGTTTGGCGGGCCCAGCTGCTCATCGCGTGTTGTTTGCGACGAGGCCAATGGCGGGGACACTCGCCGGCGGGGCCATCTCGGCTGTGGTGCCACCTCAGCTGGACACCGCGCTGGTGGCGTCGGCGCCGACTCGGACGAGGTGGTTGCCGCAGAGGCGGGCGCGTATGCGACGGGCCAGTTTATTGAGGAGCACGATGGGGATAGTCGGCGGACGTGGCCGGCAATGGCCAGCACGGTGGCGGTCATGGCCGATAACGCTGCGGCGACGGCTGAGGGCGTGGCGGTTGTAGTCGATGAGAAACACAATGCTGGGCTAGACTGACCCCAAGAACGTGTTCTGTGCCAGTGCAGGGTGTCCGTGTCAGTATGCAAGATGTTGAGGAAGGCGTCCGGAACACCAAGGTGTTTTCGAGACACCTCCCTCCTCGCCTCCCTTCCAAGTATTCGCCAGGCCCCAGCTAGCATTGAGAAGATGCCCTTAAGAATTGCGCAAAGCATACATGCCACCCTCCCCGCCTCACTTCGAGTTCCCTTCAGCGCTGCTTCTTGTCCGTGCTGCTTTCGGGCTCTCCCGCTGCATCAGCACCGGCTCCATGTCTGCCACCATGGCTGCCAGCGACCGTTGAGTTGGCCGTCCGGGCGGCAGCCCCGCCACTGCTGCAGCCGTTGTGGCGGCAGTCAGAATCACGGAGGTGTTCAGCACGCCCACTATCAGCTTGGCCAGCTCGCTGAGACGGCGCCGGTGGCGTCTCACTTGGCGCCACCACCGGAACATCAGCCGGCCGGCCGCTTGAACCGTCGGTGGCGACGACAGGGGGCTCCACGGTGACGACGCAGTAGCCCGGGTTCGTGTCCTCCCCAACAACGACAGCGGGCTCGCGCTCGGCGTTGTCGCGACGACCGTGCGGTGCGCGTGCGATTGTGATGCCATGCACGCGCAGGCCGCGCGCGCCCGCATCTCGCACAAACATCTGAATGCGCGCCAAGATGGCTTGCTGCCCGGCTCGCGCCAAGTCGCCACGCTCGGCTGGCAGAGAGGGAGGATGCGGGCCATCGTCTGATGGGCTGCTGTCGCCGCTAGAGGCAGAGTGACGCGACGACATCGTACCCGCGTGTCCCGTCACCGCCACTAATCGTCGCAAACGATGAAAGAGGGGGGAGAAGGGGGAGGGGTAGAGCGCGGGGCGGGGAGGGGGCAACCGAGCAGCAGTGGTGAAGCACGATGAGAAACGTGTCCTCGGCGTCACAACGGCAACGCTGCGATTCTGCGGAGGGGTTGAGCGCGAGTCGGGGGGAGGAAAACAGAGCAGCGGAAGGGGCGCACGAATAGGAACGCGCCCACCGCGCCACAACGTCGACACCGCAATGCAACAGAATCAACGAGACTCGGCAACTGCCTGCCAGGGCTTCTGGATCTGAACGCGGCCGTGATCCACCAGAAAAATGCACGAGACGGGGAAAACCGACACACGTCTTGCACGTTCTGATTCTCGGCATTGGCCTTTAAACCCTCACAGTTGATAGTATGCAGTCGGCGTGATGCTTTGAGTCGCACGCTACGCGTGCACATGGGCCGGGTCGGTCTCCCAGAGTCGCGTATCGAGAAGACTTGGCCATCTGCGTGGCTACTCCACTACAATGCAGACCTCGCACGTGGTGCCCGGCAGTAAAAATAGTGAGAAATCCGTGGCAACAACGACATGTCACTACTCATCCGAAGAATTGTCATGCATGGAGGCCACCAGCAGTACAACGTCGCTGTCGGTCATCAGGGAGCAAACAAAGTCGTCGCGGACGAGCGGAACACCATGCACCACGCAGGGCACGGCAAATCCGTATGGTGACAATCTCCAACGCCTCAGGGTCAGCTTGAGTGTGAAGGGCATGTGGCCAACCAGGCCACACTTGACGCACTACGTCGCGTGGGAGCAGTAAACGTTGTGACAGGGACCGGAGAGGAAGAAAGGACTCTGGCTGGCGACGAGACGGCGGCACTCCGTCTTTCGCAACGGGCAGAATCTTGTTTTGTGTCCATGGACGCCAGGAGTGGCGGTGAAGCCGCAAACAAGACACCTCATGCTGCGATGTCGTCCTGCTCGACGAACAAAAGAAGCGGTCATTTGCAATCGCATGAGGGAGACGCCGAGAAAAAGGAAAGCATGTGACCGTGCGGCGCATAGGTCGGTCAATCAAGTGCGCTTTCAATACGTCACATGGGCCCACGGCACTGTCTTACGTCCGCAATCAACAAGATGGGATAACGGAACGCACCAGTTCGTGAAATGAGTTCTGGTCCGCGGCGGGCGACGTCTTTGCCGACGTGTTCGCCGTTGCTTGCGGAGCGCGTCACTGACGCATTGACGTGAAAGCGAGGGGTGGGTTGGCAGTGGCGTGCGCTGCCCTCCGACGAAGAGACACAGTTGACCCCTTCGGGTCGGTCACGGGAGGCCGGCCGTCCGTTCTACCAGAGAATAGACTCTGGAGGCTGTGCGAAGGTGCAGATCCCCGCGAGAGATCACTCAGCTTGCTTGCATATTGCACTCGGGTCGGTTGGTGATGGGGTAGCAATCGTCCAAAGCTCTATGGGAATGGTGAGTTGCCGATTCAGTGACACATTCGCAAGAATTTGGGTGCCAACCGCTCATGTGGCCTCCCAGAGGCATTCCGGCCCCTGGCTTTCTCGAAGGTGCTGTCGAGAATATGGACATTCGTTGCAAGTGGGAAGGAGCGGCAAAAGCACTTCTACTTCCCAGGCAAAACAAAAGGGGCGCACAGGGGGCTTCCTTCGAACGATTCGATATTAATCGCTCAAAACGGACGGCTTCCGGTTGGCCAGTGTATCACTGTCAATGGGGCGTGATCGGCATGGAGGTCGTCGCCTGCAGCAGTGGCGCTGACCGTCGGACCTCCCCGCCCTGCTCCGCTGCGTGGCCCGCGGCTCTGGCGGGCCGACGTGGCGGTTTTCGTGGCGCCCGCTCCGCCACCGCTGTACTATTGCTGTTCACGTGGTGCATGGAGATGCGGTCGACGCGGCCGTCGCAGGCACGGCGCGGAACAAACCGACCGACGCGTTGGGCGAGTCGTTGGCGGGAGGGCTGGGAGAGGATGGTAGTGGTCGCCGCTGCCCGTCGGATGCGGACATCGTCTGCGTTTCTATTTCGCACACCCCAATGCGATTCACCGCCGTGTGTGCACTGTCGCATCTCTCCTCCTCCCCCAGGACCGGCGCGCGGACGCGCAGGACGGCGGGGAGTCTGCCGCGCGGGACGGCGGCCCGTCTGCCGCAAGGAACGGGGCGCGTCTGCCGCGCGGCATGCCGGTGAGTCCGCTGACGACCTCAAACGTGGCCGGCGAGACACCGCGGATGGGCACCGCGGAGGGGCGATAGAAGGGGTAGAGGACCGCTGGTGCGCACCGCAACCGGGCGGGGGCGGGGGCGAGGCCCCCCCCCGCTTCAAATAGTCCCCCGAGGGGGAGCTCCTGTGGGAATAGTGAGACGTGCGGGCAGAGGGCCAGAGTCGGGTACTCTTCGGGGCGCCGGGAGAGGCGGGGGTGTGGGGATGATACGGGTGCAGAGCAAGAGAACCATCCATTTCTTGTACACGCTTTGCTATTGGCTTGGTGCGGGCGCCATTGGCGTCCCCATTCCCTTCACCGACATAATGACCGACCTACAGACACGGCTCCCGGCGCGACGCTGTGAACCAGGGGGGAGCGGTCTCGGCTGTCGAGTGCTGACGGGCGGCCATGAGTGTAAAACACAAAGAAATGTCCAGCTGCTCTACTGCTGCACCCGTTCCTCATCAGAATCTTCTGCTTGTTCAGGTGCGGGACCAGGCCGCACCCACGTGCCGAAGTTGAGCACTGGGCGAGGCTGAGGCCACACGCCAAAGCTGAGAACTGGAGCCGCACCCGTCGCACTCCGACGACGGCCTGCCAATGAAGGAAGAGCACAGCCCTCCGACGCAGGACCCCCCCCCCCATTACCGCCAGTCGTTGAAGCACCGCCGCCGCCTGCCCCTGCGGAATCACCACCACGCGTCATGCCACCGCTCCCGGTCCCCGTTGGTAGGGATTGGGGTCGCGCCGGCCGCCTCTCGACCACTGGTGTCGAAAGAAAAGACAACGGCACTGCAGGCAGCGACCGGCGGAGAGGAGGTCCATCGTATCGACGGATGTTTCTCATTAAAAACACAGGCGCCCGCCGGGGGCGGCTGCCGATGTCGTTGGGCGCTTCCGAGGCTGCAGCTCCACCCATCACCACCGCTGCCCGTCCGTCTGCGCCACAGGTTCCATCGGTGCCCACATCCTGCCCACTGGCAACACAACCGGCGTCGCCTCGTTGGGGAGCACCTATAGCAGGCCGAGCATCTGCTGCCGTAATTTCCCGGAGCGCAACAGCGAGGGCGGCGCGTGGGATGCGCCGCGGACGCTGCCGAACGGCAAGCCGCTCGCCACGACGGAGGACTCGCCGGTGAGGACGTGTCGCGATGGAGACCCAAGCCACCTCGGCTGCGTCCGACGCCACGCCCCAGGCGCGGCAAAAGATAGTCTCCGTCTCGTTACGACGAAGACCCGTGATCACGTAATTGGGGCAGTCGGTGCCCTGCTCGGAATGCCCGTCGAACGCATGCTGCACGGCCGCCGCCCGCTCGCACAAAAACCGGGAATGAGCTGCGTCGGCAGTCATCTGCTGCATGAAGAGGTCCTCGGTAGCCCTGGCGGAGTGCGCCGGGCAGAAAGCTGCATAGTATTCATCGTGACGGAAGCACGGCCCGTCATTCTCCGGGTGGTCGAGAGACGGGGGGGGTGCGGCATAGAGGCAGCAATAGTGGTAGACACGCGTGCAATCTGGCACGTAGCAGCCCACGGAGGCACCCTTGTCGCCACATACGGAGCACGTCAGCTGGCGGCTGCGGTGGTAGGCGGAGATGACATTGCAGAGCTCATCCGTGTCCGGATCGTGATACGCCTCGGGTACCCACATTGCGCACACTTCGTGCACGTATACACTCTTGCGCATCTTCCCTTTGATGAAAGGGCCCAGCATTGGCGACGGCAGCGTGCCGCCAGTGCGGTTGACGAGTGGGCAAAAGTCGCACAAGGGTTCGGGCTCATCCCCGACCCGCTCTTCCGCCACCCGCTCCGCCTGCGGCTGCTTCTTGGGCTCCCGTGTGGGTGGCCGGCTCTTGGCCAAACTTCCCGTGCTCCGCCGCGTGCCATATGGCGAGCTCCCTGAAGGGACCGCGCAGCCCGCCGAGAAGCTGCCCGCTCTCGCCGGCCGCTTGCCCTTGCCCTTGTACGACACGCGGCGCGTTGAGGGCCCCGCTTCGCCTGCGGAGATGTCACGCACTCCTGCAGTCTGCTTCCCCTTGCCCTCGTGAAGCACTGACGGGGCTGCACTTCACCCTTCATTCTTGTGCTTGTGGGCCGCCACCAGCTCCTCCCACCACTTTCGCTTGGCCCGTGCGTCCCTCCTTGTAGCAGCAGACGACGGAAACTCAGGTATACCACGGACCACGCGAGGAGGGCTGGGTAAGCAGGGTGCTCGCGGTGGCTGCAGGGGGGGAGGTGCCGACTGCTGGACGGCCAGTACCGGCGAGGCGGGCCCCCGTCGTGGAATAGGTTGACATGAGGTGGCTGCACCAGCCACCCGAGGCGACAAGGGAGGCGTCTGGCATGGAGCCGCTACGCGAGCCACCTCTGGCGATGCGGGTGGAGTGATGAGGGAAATGTACGGTATGCCACCGTCCGTTCGATGCTCGCTAGGAGCAATACGAAACCCTCGTGGCAGATGCGGCGTCGGCGCCGCTGGAGGAAGCCGCGGAGACAACGGCGGCGATGAGGTTTGCGGAGGTGTCTTGGGAAGCAGCGGTGGCGGCTTTCGTGGATCCGGGGGGCCCATCTGGCCAACTCCACAACCCAGTAGCGACGCCGATGTCGGTGGCCGATCGAGTGCCGCCCCAGCTCAACGTATAAGGGCGCGGCTATAGACGCCCTGGGAGTGGCGGAGCGTGGCCGCCGGCAATCTTGGGGGAGGGCGTGACCGCCGGCTGCGGCGACGGTGACGGAAGCTGTCGCAGCAGCAGTGCCGGCGCTTGGTCGGGGTGGGTGCGAAGGGGGCACTTGCTGCCGCAGGCAGCAGTGAGTCCGTCAGCAAAGGAAGCCGGTGCAGCGCCGGCGCCACGCGGGGGAGGGTGCGGCCGCAGGCAGCGACGCTCGTGACGGCAACGGCTACGGGGGCAAAAATGCGACGTCATCCAAGCAGCGCCTAAGTCGGTGGCAGGGCACTGCTCAACGTCATTCCCACCCGATGACACCGACGGCCACAGGGCCTGGTTGATTGTGTGACTGCCGAACGGTCGCCTTAGTCTGACCGCAGTGAGGCTGCACAAGGGGCCGGCGCAGTGCGATGTGTCGCGCTCCCGGTGCCTGGCGTCTCCGTGTCTCCGACACGACTGCTGGGGCGCCCACGCCTATGGAAATGTGGGGCTCGGGGCCCCTCTGTGGGAAAAGATGGAATGAGAAGGTGGCAAGTGTGCCCGTCGAGAGGAACTCTCGTGCATCCAGCCGCACAGGGGATCCTGCCGTTTGGTGGAGGCAACAAACCCTGGATGGAGAGTCCGTGTGGTGACCCCTCCATGGATCTCTTCTGCGAATGGATGTGGATCTCCAAACCCCGCAAGCAGACGGCTCGGTGGTGCGCGGCAGGGCTGACAACAACGGGGTGACACGAGTTGACCATGGCTGACATCGTGAGCCTTAGTGGTCAGGACGGTGGCAACTCTGCTGGGTCGTGCGCTCGCTGGATCGGTTGCTGTGCGATCCCTGTTCGTGGGGCTGAAGCAACGTCGTGATCGCAGCTCTGCTGGAGGCTCAAAGACCAGTGCAGTACGTTCCCTTGGGGCAGGCAGTTGATCTCCAGTGCGGCCAAATTTTCATTCCGGCCATGCCCGTGCCTTTTCGGAGAGGCCCAGGGAGTCATTTTGCTGCAATTCCGCGGTGTGTCTGTGCAGTCTTCTCTACGATTTCTGAGGGCACAGCAACGCCGCGCCACCGCAGGTCATGGCCGCTCTCGCGGCGAAGTCCCTATTCGACTTCGTCCGAGTGCGGGGCACCATGGAGCGCCGAACCAGGAGCACACAGCAATGCAGATTGCGCACACCGAGGCCGTGGACGTGCCTTCTCGAGGCACTGCATAAAAGCAACGAAACGGTTCCAGTTGGATACCACGCCCGCCTACACACCTACATGGTCCGGCACCCAAGAAAGCTCACACACCCGCGTCGGTTGCAGCGCCGCCCGCTTTCAACCGCGCGGCAGCAGCCGCGGCAGCGGCCATTGAAGCTGAAGCAACTGGGGGGCCGCCACCAGCCACGTTAAAGACAGAATCAAGCGGCTCGGCGGCGGCACTGGACGCGACATGGGACGCCGCGGGATCCGCGGAAGCACGGGGCGCCAAAGATGCGCGGCGCTCCGGGACGGCGACAGAAATACGGGGCACGGGAGCCCGACTAGGGACAGGCGCCACAGCACCTCCAGCACGAGGTGCCAAAGCAACCGCGGCGCGGGGCCCGAGACCGGTAACGGGAGCGGGCGCGGCAGCCAGCGCGGCGCCGCGCGCGGCAGCGGTAGCAGCGGCGGCCACGGAAGCGACCGCAGTGGCGGCAGCTGCCGCGACAGCAGGCGCTGCGGCGGCAGCGGCACTGCGCGGAGCTTCGCGCGCGGCGGCGGCAGAAACAGTGCGCGCGGGACCGAGCGTGGTAGTGGCAGCGGATGATGTGGGCGCGGCAGCGGCAGCCATCCTACCGCTGGCAATAGACGCTCGTCCAGCGGCTCCGTGCGGTGCAGGAAAAGAGGCGCTTCGTGCGGCGGCGGCGTTGGGCGCTGCTGCGGCGGCGACACTCACCCCCGACAGTGCCGCCGCTTCCGCCACCGCGTTGTCAACCACGCGCTGCACGGCATAAGCCATGCTCGGCAGCGTCGCTCGGCGTAGAGCGGCAGACATTGCGGAGCAAAGCCACTCCGAGACTTGCGCAGAGCTGAGCGTTCCGGATGTCAACATGAACCCCCGCACTTGCGAGTCACACGCGCCCTTGACGACGACGCCCGCCATTTCCACGTCCACGTCCTCGATAGGGCACTGGTACAGCTCCGCAACGACGGCATGCGCAATGCGGACGGGAGGTTTGCCCCCGAACGTGGGAGACACGAAGACGGGCAGGTTGCGCTCAAAGCGGGCGCGTGTCGCCTCCGGCCACCCGTTGTCTTGACCAACCGGCATGTGGGTGTCTTCGGGGTCGTCCACATCGATGAGGGCCGCGGATGTGCCGCCGTTGCTGCCCCTGCGGGCCTTTTCTTTTCCGGCAGTGCCCTGTCTCAACCCCAAAGAAGCCGAGGACGGCCGCTGGCTCTTGGCGATGGCGGCGGCGTAGCGGTCCGTCCTGCTTCGCCGCCCGGCATGGTGTACGCGCTCTGCCCTGACCGCGTGCTTATCCTTATGTGCCTGCCCGCTGGCTCCGCCGCGCCGAGCCTTCTTGCCACTGCGTACGGCATGGCGGGCGCCATGGCCGCCGTCGTCGCTGCCGCCTCGTCGCCGTCCTTTCCCGCTGCCACCACCAACGCCTCGTTTGCGCCCCCTCCCTCTACCGCCTCTGGCACCCGCAGCCGCGGCGGCTGCCTCCTCCTCGGACGTGCTATGCGCCTCCACGTCGGAGGAGGGTGACGTCGTCTCATCCAGACTACTCTCGGCGGCCGACGCGGCCAGCCGGTTGGCAGCGACCGCACCGAGGTGCACATTTGAGTAGAGCGTCTGGAACGTCGCCTTGTTCTCGTCTTGCAGCAGCGCCGCGTTGCTGCCGAGCCCTTCCATAACCCGCACGGTCTCATTGATGTCAAGACGCTCGGCATTGGTGTTGGCGTGGAGCCGCGACGTGGCCACTCGACGCGTGTGCGCTTCTTCCGCGGCCGTGGTGGAGACGCTCACCGAGTTGTCCACCATACTCTGGATGGAGAGGTCCGTCA
>Ga0209187_1003228_pt1 | contig 13925 bp, 12 predicted proteins | sample BantaG_FD_187430 | JGI IMG/M metagenome (GOLD analysis project Ga0209187, IMG submission 187430) | Marine algal microbial communities from Bantry Bay, Ireland - BantryBay_4 metaG (SPAdes) (version 2) | ecosystem: Host-associated > Algae > Red algae > Unclassified | place: Bantry Bay, Ireland... | reverse complement strand
TGCCGCCCTTGTCATAGGATGATTTGTTGTCAGCTGTCAATGTTTCGCACCTGGGGGAGGTTGCTGGAGCTCCTTGTGCTGGCATGTCTTCTAGTCAACACTGATCCCTTTATTCTAGGTGACCCCAACCTCGAACTCGAAGGTATGACAAAGGAAAGGGTCGGGCAAGCGCAGTCCAACCGCCCGACTTACCTCGACGCGTTTTTTGAGCGCTACGCTGATCTCTAGTGAGCCGTGACTCGTGGTTGATGTCGTTTGGGTGCTGCGGAGGGATACCACTGATCGAAAATTACTCGCTTCCCATTTAGGATAAATCTGATAATCCGCTGGAAATCGCTTTCTGCGGTGAGACATCGGGAGGCTGGCGGTTGGGAACTTCAAAAACAGACTTGCCTTTCTTCCATCCACTGAATATTTCAGTGCGCACCCATTTAACCACTATGGCTCAGTTGATCCCCGAAGACGATATTCCCGATGCCCTGAAACGTGTTCCCGACTGGGATAGTGTAGACAAGGCGATCCAACGAGAGGTCGAGTTTGAGGACTACATGTCCGGCGTCGAATTTGTCAACGAGGTCGCCGAATTGGCGGAAGAGGCGAATCACCATCCTGATCTTACGCTGTCGTGGTGCCGTGTGACGATCTCGCTTTCTACCCATAGTAAAGGTGGGGTAACCAACCTAGATATCGACATGGGCCGTCGCATTGACAGCCTGATTGACTAGTCGTCGTGACGTTCCTTGTTTCGGCTTGGACAGCGCGGGAGCGGTCGCTAGGGCCAGCTCCCTTCCCAAATAGTCGCTCATTGCTCCCGCGTCCTGCCCTGCCCGCTCTGGGAAGGTCGAAATGGAGCTGTCGCTTGGGTAGGGGTGGCTACTAGGTCGTGTATGAAAACAGCAAGGTGCGAGTCTAGGAAAAGTTTGGTCGAGGAAAATGCGGCTTCGCCGGAGATATCCAGACAACGGCTTTTTCAGGCGCTAGCTAGCTATACTAGCTAGCTACGATCCTGCTTAGGATACCGGCTCCCTTGCTCAGCGGCGCCCTGGCTAGAATCAGAATGCACTCGTTGTCGCGCTCGCCAATGGTCTTCATACACTCCCTCATTTAGGCCTTTACTCGGCAATTCCGAAGTAGAGAAGCTCTAGATCGTCGGTGGCAGAAGAATTTTTGAGGATGTGAACCTCGCCGGGTTGGATTGCAATGTAGCCACCCTCTTCGATTCGGTGGGTTGTGCCATCGACCGTGACTTCGGCGGAGCCGCGCTGAACTAGGAAAACCTCGATCATGTCTGCATGGGAGTGCGGAGAGGTAGCTTCGCCCGGTGGGATTCGACTTGTCGCGAACTGCGTGAGATGGGGGATTTCCCCGTTGCCTAAGAGGACGCGTTTGCTGATGCTAGGATCGTGAGAAACCGAGGATTCTTTCTGCGTATGGATGGACCGAAGGATCATAGGTGGAGTCTGTCATTCATAAAAAGGATCGAATATCGTCAACGAAACCTGCCGATAGGGAGCGGCCCGACTGAGGTATGCGTTGGGATCGAAAAAAGGGCACGAGCGTCCTCGTTCTCGGGATAATCACAAAATCGGAACAGTGGGACGAAACTTGAAACGATCACCGTCGCCATTGCTGGGACAAAGCGGCCTAAATTCTCTCGAAAATCAGACTTTCACCCGTTTTTATCAACCACCTAGCGGGTCACCCTGCGAAGATGCTAACAGGCACGGACGGTAATCTCAATATTCACGGTGGTCTCGGGCTAGTGGGGTTGCCCGAGGCTGGCCGTAGCCGGAGGTCATTCTTGGCATTGACGCCCGACTCACTTGGCCAAGCCGAATCCGTGCCGAGGATTGTGAGGCTCTGGTGCTGGTCAAACGGGCGCGATGGATGATGACAGTATTCTCGCTCGGTAGGGAAATCGGCGGTGACTAGGATCGGCTCTGGCGGAAGGATCCTTGGGTGCCACGACAGCGGAAACCGCGGTCGCGACAATTACCTCTCTGGGAATCCGCTATTGGGCTAGTCAAGCGTCTTGCCTACACCTTTGATCGTCTTGCCGGCGGCACCGGATTTTTTCGGAGGGGTGGTTTTGAGCGCTGCTACTTCGATGGGGACGATCGTCTGAACGAAGAAGTCTGCTCCCCAAGGTTCCCAACCTGCGAGGGCCTTCATTTCGTCGGCCAAGTTCCGGGCGTCGAGATACATGTCGAAGCTGTCGCCTTTGACGTAGAACCAGACATACGAATTTTCTTCCGATGCGATTTTGCGTAGGGCGCGCTGGAAGGTCGAGGCGGGATCCTTGATATCGTCTGGGCCTTCGCCAGCTCCTTCGCGGAGGCTGACTTCGTTGCGCAGGCGGGTGGAAGTCTCAGTGTATTTGACGATGGAGATATAGTTCCGGTCACCGATGCCACCACGTTCAGAGCGCTCGTTCATGTGCTCTTCGATGCGTCTGCCATCGTGGATGGTGCGTTGGCGGTAGGCTCGGCGGATTTCGCGGGCATCCCCGAGGTCGGCGAGAAAGGCGCGTAGGCCAGCCTTCGGATCGGCGACAGACGCTTCGCCACGATGGTCCTCGCCAATGCCCAGCTTCATTTTTCCTCCCTCTGGCTCGGAACTCCAAATTCCGAAACGTCGGATCGTCTCGAAGTCGTTGTTTTTTTCGAAGGCTTCGATGGCATCCGCGAGATCTGTTAGGTTTTGGTTCCTGTAGCCAGCAAGCGAGGCAAGGTTATCAACGGTCTTTGAATTGAGTTCAAAGCCCAGCTTCTTGAACTTGGCCAGGCCGGCAGTGATATCGTGCATTTGGAAGTGCGACGACAGGGCTTGAAAGGCAGGCCAGAGTTTGCGCGCTTGCTCCTTATCGCCGAGCCCCTCAGCCAGAGTTTTCGCATAAGGCTGAGCAGGTGGGTCTTGCCACAGGGTCTGGTCTTTGATGCGCTCGAACTCATCGATGATCTGTTTTGCATACTCGGATTCATTGACGTAGGCGACCTTGTTGTTGGCGACGAGGAATTTGTATTCGATACCGCCTTCGGGGATGGGGCGTGGATTGGGCATGCGCACGACCTTGGAAGCGGCCGCGACGAAGGTCGGGGTGTCGGCGATCGAGCGCTCGAGTTCCTCGATCTTGGCTAGCATGGCGTCTTCTTCTTTCTGCTTGTCGGCGATGGCGAGTTTGAGCTTTTCCTGTTCCTTGAGAAGGCTGTCCAAGTCTATGACCTCGACCTTGTTCTTCTTGTAGGTTTCCTCCAAGCGACGTTTTTCTTCCTTGGCGACTTTCAGCTCTGCGTAGGTCTTCTCGGAGACATCTTGTTTCTCCTTCCAGTCTTCCTCCAAGTAGGTGGTTTCCTCTTGTTTCTCGGTGGCATCCTGTTCGAGGTCGATTAGTTCTTCCTGAGTTACCTCGGGAAGTTCGGAGAGGATCTCCTTCACCGCCTGGGCGACGTTGAGTTGGACCATGATGAAGACGATGATGAGGATTCCCACCACGTTGGTGAGAGCATCCATGAGGGAGTCGAGATTGACTCCTGCTTCGTCGTCGGATTTTTTGATGCGGGCCATGGGATTTTTTCCTTAGGGGAGAGGGGGGGAGTTTAAAAATTGGAGGGTTAGGCTTCGCCTTTGCCCTTTACTTGCGCAGGTGTGTTGCCTTCGGGGGTTGGAGGTGTCGCTCCGGCTGGCTTCTTGGCCTTTTCGCGTGGCGGGAACTGGCCGAGAAATTCTTTGAAGGCAGCGAGGTCTGCATCTCCGCCACCTGGCAGGGGGAGGCGGGAGACTGGAATCTGATAGGGGTGATCCGGGTGCATGGCGTAGTTGCGGAGCTGTGAGGAACTCCAGTGTCCACCGTCGCGCACTAATACGATGATCTGGCTCTTGGGAACGCCAGCGACTTCGTCGAGCCAAGTGTTTAGATCCTCGTCCACACCGACACTGCCGCCACCGGTCCGAATGGTGTCGATGACGTTTAGATTCTCGTCAAAGGAGCGGAGCACTTTCACTCCGGAGCCACTGGCTTCAGCGAAGAAGTAGGTGGTCCCGGACTCGGCGCCTGAACCGTTGGGCATGACGACGATCGGAGGCGGTGTATCGTCGGGCTTGACCTGTTTTTCGGCGAGGAGTGCCTCAAGTTCTTTGATTCGGGCACCCATCTCGGGCTTGGATTTGGCCCAGACTTTGAGGTCGTCGGCCATGTCTTCGAGCATTTGCTGAAGTTCGGCGGCCTTCTTAGCCTGTTCGCCCTTGTCGAACGTGGAGATGTTCAGGTTGCCGCGGAGCAGGACGTTCCGTTCGCGGGTCTGTTCGAGGTCGTTGGCAGCCTTTTGCGACTCGTCGATCAGGGTCTCCAGCTTATCGAGGGTGGCATTGTCCTGTGCCAGTTGCTTCTCTAACTGGATGTAGCGCTGGGCGCGGGCGACCTCTTCCTCGGTGCGTCCATCGACAGACTGTGTCTGGCTCAGGGTGAGCACGACAATCATGAGCACGAGTGCTCCGATGAGACAGGCGAGGATACTCAAGAAGGGGAACAGTGAGACCACCATCCCGCCATCTGCTTTAGGCTTAGCCATTTATGACAATGATAGAGCTTGGGGTTTGGAAGCAGGGAGGGCCATGCTTCTATAGAAAGACGGCCCAACCTGCGAATACTTAGCCGAACCAGCCTTTTTTCTTAACCTGCTGAACGACGACCTGCTTCTCGCCGAGGCTCTCTAGCACCTCGTTGAGGCGGCGGATCCCGGTGTCGAGACCGGAAACGTAGCGGGTGACTGACTTGGCGGATTCTTCGACGGCGTGCGAGGTGTCCTGTTGCAGAGTCTTGACCAAGTTGGTGAAGTTCTCTTCCACTTTGACTTGGTGTTCTCCAGCTCGCTTCTCCAAGCCTTCGGCGTTGGCCTTGACCAACTTGGATAGCTCGTTGAGATCGACGAGGAATTCCTTCTGAGCGCTGGCGATGGCGGTGCCTATCGAGTCGAGGGCGCCGAGTTCATCGCCACCTGCGAGGCTTGCGCCATCGTTGAGGCGAACTAGCAGGTTGCCGTTGCAGTAGGCGTCGATGACGTTGAGCGCGTCTTCCTCAGTCTTTTGCACGGCGGCGATAGGGAATGCCATGAAGACGGATAGGACGAGGCCGAGCAAGGTGGTGTTGAATGCAGTTCCGAGACCGCTGGTGACGTTTCCGATGGTTTCGGTGAGTGCTTCTGTATCGGAGGCGTCGATCTCGCCGAACCCGGCGATGGATTCGGAAAGTCCGAGGACGGTTCCGATGAATCCCAGAATCGGGACGGCCCAGAGGAACACCTTCAAAATAGAGTAGGAGCCCTGAATTCGAGAGGCATCGATGTCTGACTGGGCGGTCATCAGGTTGGCGACTTCGGAGTTGTTCTGCCGGGTCTCGAAGAATTCGAGGCCTTTACGGATTCGGGTCACCATGGTGCTGTCTCGGAGGCGGTGAGGCAGATTGTAGACGTGGTCGATGAAGTCGCCGACATTACTACGGTTAATCTCGGGAGCGATGTCGCTCGGCAAGACGTCGAGAAGCATGGCGTTCTTTTGGTGCCCGACCTTTTTCATCTTGAGGCCGAGAATACCGAAGGCCCAGGAGAACAGGAATAGTTCGCAGGCATTGACGACGGTTCCGGATTTTCCGCTGAAGAAGACGGCAGCCAAGAAGTTGTCGGAGTCCTTTAAGGCCCACAGTAGGCCGAATAGGAAGAGGAACAGGAGTGCGCCGATGCCGGCCGCGAGAAACGGATTCACGTTGGCGTGGTCGGACTCGATCCAGCCCTGACGCTCTGGAGCTGCCGGAGCTTCGTATCCCTCGGGCTCGTCCAAGCCCCCTTCTGCACCGTCACCTAAATCGGGGGCAGGAGGAGTCAGGGTTTCTGGGATTTGGAGTTTAGTGCTGCAGCCAGGGCACTTGACGGTCTTGCCAGCCAACTCGGGGTCGGCTTTAAGACTCATGCTGCATTCAGGACAGGCGAAGTTCACTTGATTGGAATCCGGGGGTTGTACCGGGATGTCTATATTGAGAATGCGTCGGAGAAGGACAAGCTATTTCTAGCGAAAATCGACTCTTCGGACTAATAATGGCGGTATGTGCGGCTTCGCCACCTGCTTTTCCACTGATTTGACGGCACATGTTGGTGCCGAGGAGGCGGCGACCGTGGGGATCATGTTGGACCGATTGGCGCATCGAGGTCCGGATGGGCGGGGGCTTGAGACTCTGGAGGGTCGTGTGGTGATGGGGCACGTACGGCTCAGTCTTCTCGACCTGTCTGTGGCTGCTGCTCAGCCGATGACGGATTCCACTGGGCGCTATCTCTTGGCCTATAATGGTGAGGTGTATAACTATCGGGAGCTTGCCGAGGAGTTAAAGTTGACCAAGATCGACGAGATTGGCGATACGGCGGTGGTCCTCGAGGCCTGTATTCGTTGGGGAGTCGTTGAAGCCTGTCGACGATTCGAGGGGATGTTCGCCTTGGCGTTTCATGATCGGGACGAAGGGCGCTTGTTTCTGGCGAGAGACGTCTTTGGGATCAAGCCGGCCTTTTACCATCAGCGAGATGGGCGAGTTTGGGCGGCCTCTGAGCTGAAGGCATTCGAGCCCGTAGTCGGTGCTGCCCACCCCGAGTTTTCGTCAGTTATGGCTATGCTTCTCGGTGCCCCGCATCTCGGCCCGGCGAGTCCGTGGCCGGGAGTAGGGGAAGTCGCACCCGGGTCGGTCGTGGAGTTCAAGTCGGGCTCGGATCAGGCCAAAATGGTGGTTTTTGATGCCATCGATCAGTGGGTCAGCGAAGATCGCTACGGCGAGATCTCCGCCATGACGGTAGCGGACTACGATAAGGAGTTTGCTCGTCTCTTCGGCCGGGCCGTGAGCCGCACTACGGTGAGCGATACTCCCATCGGTGTCGGCTTGAGTGGAGGTCTGGACTCGTCTGCCGTGCTCGGAGCAATGGCGGGCGGGACTGAGCCTGTAGCTGCGTTCCATGCCGACGTGCGTGGGCACGAGAGCGAGCGACAGTATGCCGAGCAAGCCGCAACGGCCATGGAGGCACAGTTGCGGGTCGCGGAGACGACTCCTCAAGACTTCGTCGGTTCTCTCGCCGAGCTGACCTACGCCAACGACTATCCCCTTGGCTACCACCCGAACTCGATCCCGTTCCAGGCGATGGCGGGCGCTACGAGTGACGCTGGAGTGAAGGCGATTCTGACTGGGGAAGGCGCGGATGAGCTGCTCGGCGGCTACGGTTGGGTGGGGGATCGGTTGTTTCTCAAGCGAGCTAGGCGTCCGTTTGACCTTCTGTTCCGGTCATTTCAGAGAATCGGCTGGGATCGAGGTGCGCATGCGATCCAGTTGCTGGCTCCTAGTTCGAGAGCTGGTGGGAGCGACGCAAGCAGCCGGCTTCGGGACTTGGGGAATGCCCAGCAAGATCAGCAATGGCGCGACCGGGCGGAACGGGCATACGGCTTCCTACCGCCGGGTGAAGAGCGCGAATTCGCCGAGGCATTCATGCATACCTGCTTCGGCCACCTGCAGTCGCTACTTTGGCGCAATGACAGGATGGGGATGTGGTCGGGAATCGAATCCAGATTTCCATTTCTCGACCGGGAACTGGCCGCATTCCTTCTCAACTCCCCGCGGAGGCTTCGCGGTCCACAGAAGAGTTCGAAAGCGACATTGCGCCGAACAGCGGTCGATCTGGGGGTGCCCAAGGCGATCGCTGAACGCGAGAAATTCGCCTTCAGTGCTAATCCGAGTCATTTCTGTCCTGTGGATCCGAGCTACTTCAGTGGGGGCTATCTTGAATCGGTGTTACCGGGAATCGTCGGCGAAAGACGCGGAGCGGATTGGGATAATTTTTACTTTTATCTCGTGGCTACGGAGACGTGGGGACGGATCTTCGCGGGTGGTGAATCCTTGTCTTCGGTCCGCGATGCCCTGTCCGAATCAGTGAAAAGCTGAAAAAGTCCGCTCGTTGTGTCGGATTCCATTTGGGGTCGCGCGTCTGTCGATTAGTCGTGTCTTTCAAAATTGAGAATGTTCCTTGACGGGTTGATTCAAGGTCGTTAATAGTTAACCGGCTTTGACCAATCCTTTCCGAGTTGGATCGGCGAGGTGCTGCAAACAAAACCAACAAAGGGAAGAGGAATGGCAAAAATTCTAATCATTGATGACGAGGCCTCGATTTTGAGCCTCATGGGCAAGCTGTGTGAGCAGATGGGGCACCAAGTTTTCGCCACCCAGACAGGGGCTGAAGGCGTGAAGCTAATTAAAGAAGTAAACCCCGATTTGATGATAGTGGACCTCAGGATCGGAGACATGAACGGTCTTCAGATCATCGAGGATACTCGGAATCAGCACCCGAATATTTCGATCGTTATGGTTACAGGATATGGCACCGTGGAGACGGCTGTCGAAGCAATGAAGCTCGGTGCCTTCGACTATCTGACCAAGCCTTTCGAACTAGAAGATCTCAAACGCACGGTCGATCGCGGCCTCGCAGGAGCCTCCTCGCCACAAGTGGAGAGCACTGCGCCCTCGCCAGAAACTGCCGCCATGCCCGTGCACCGCGTCATAGGTGAAAGTGACAAAATTAAGGCGGTGCTCACTCAGGTCGAAAAGATTAAGGATATCTCCCGTCCGGTTCTTCTAGAAGGAGAATTCGGAACAGGCAAAAACCTGATCGCTCGTGTCATTCACAATACCAGCGACCGCGCCGCACTTCCATTCAAGATCATCCAGTGCTCGGCTCTTTCCGAGGAACTGCTTGAGCAAGAGCTGTTCGGAAGCATTGAGTCCGCAGGTAGCCCGACTATTTTTCAGCGTGCACACGGTGGCACCGTCTTGATCGAGGAGATCGAGTTGCTTACACCGCGTTTGCAGGCTCAGCTTAACTCCTTCCTTGAGGAGATCGACAAGCGTCGCATCGGCGGTGGACTGACTCCTGAATACGACTTCCGATTGCTAGTTTCCTCGACCGAGGGAATTGAAGAGCAGGTCAACGAAGGCAAGTTCCGTCAGGACTTGTTCTACCACCTCAACATCATTCCGATCCATCTTCCGGCCGTGCGCCACCGCAAGGAGGACATCACCCTCCTAGCTGATCACTTCTTGGAGAAATACTCGCAACTAACCGGGACCAAGAAGAAGGAACTCGACAAGTTTTCCATCGGCTTCATCGAGAAGTATGGTTGGCCGGGCAACGTCTGGGAGCTTCAGAACGCTGTCGAGCGTGCTTGCGCCCTTTCGGACGGGGAACGAGTCCGGCCAGTGGATCTTCCGCCCAATGTTACCCAGAAGGTTGAGGTTACTGACGACGATGCTGTCATTACGGCCCAGCTTCCGATCGGTTCGAAACTTTCTGACTACATCAAGAAGCAAGAGAAGATTTTCATCCGCGAGACCCTCAAGTTCAATGAGGGCTCACGAGAGAAGACCGCAAGTATGCTCGGCGTGAGCATCGCGACTCTCTACAGAAAGATGGGTCTTAAGCTCGAGCGCGACAAAGCTCTCCGCGGAGAATCGTAAATCGACGAGTCGACGGTTCTTTCCTAGCTTCGGTTGTCCCCATTTGAATGAGTAAGGCAATCCCAAACCTCCTTACGGATTCGCATATGCACACCCCACTCTGTGGGCATGCATACGGCGAGCCTACGGAATATGCTGCAGAGGCGGTCGCAAAGGGATTCGGATCCATTGTGTTCACCTGCCACAGCCCCATGCCCAACGGCTTCTGGCCGCGTGTGCGCATGGGGATGGACGATCTTCCTGCCTACCGGAAAATGGTGGAGCAGGCCCGATCGTCCTACGAAGGGCGTCTCCGGGTGGGAATCGGCATCGAAAGCGACTGGTTCCCCGGTTACGAAAGCTGGCTTGAGGACCTGCACGGCCAACTCGATGGCGAGCATGTGCTGGGTTCTGTGCACTTCTTCAGTCCAGAGTATCAAGCCAAGTTCGGGGTCTCGAAGACCGACGATTTTTTCCGTAATTACTTCGACCACTTGGTGGAATCCGCGCAGACAGGGCTATTCGATACTTTGGCTCACCCTGATTTGGTCAAGAATCACTCTCCAGATGATTGGCAGTTCGAGAGACTGTCGGATCACATCTCTGAGGCACTCGACGCCATTGCAAAGACCGGTGTTGGCATGGAACTTAACACCTCTGGGGTCAACAAGCGCCTCCCCGAGATGAATCCAGGTGGGGACATGCTCATGTTGATGGCAGAGAAGGGCATCCCGCTGGTCCTTGGTTCCGATGCTCATGTGGCTGACCGAGTGGGGAATGGATTCCGTGAAGCATTGGATCTCGCCGAGGCCTCCGGATATCGGGAGGTATCGATGATGTGGAGGAGAGCGCGGACTCCCATGAAAATAGAAGATGTCAGGGAGGCTCTACAAGATCTTGCTCATGTCTAGCCGAACACAATCATTGGTCCGATGGCTGCTGTATACGGCTCTCTGCCTACTAGTGGCTTTAGGGAATCCGCCGTTGGTGGCACAGGTCGCAGAGGTTGAGGAAATCGACGTTCCTCCTCCGCCAGCTTCTTGGGTTTTGGACGACGCAAATCTGCTGTCGAAGGATCAGGCGGAGGATCTATCGGTGCATCTCACGACGACTTTTGAACAAACCGGGCTTCCGACCTTCGTTGTCGCTCTAGCGTATACGCCGATGGGGCTAACCTTGGAGAAGGTATTGGCGGCCTATGCTAAGGAGTGGTTTGGGGATCGTCCTGGGTTAGTTTGTGGATTTGAGCGAGGCAGTGGTCAGGTAAGTTTTGCCCCAGGAGATGGTCTTCATGAGTTGATCTTCCTTCCCGATCAGCAGGCTATTTTTCGAGGAGCGATTCAAGACGAGGACGGTTGGAAAGATCCTGCACCTGTTTTCTGCAGGGTAGTGAAGAGGATTTCGAGCGAGATGGGTACGGCTCTTGTTGACGGTAGGGCGCGGATGAGCGGCGGGTTTAAACTGAAGAGCGTGTTGTGGTTTCTTCCGGCTACCATCCTAGGGGCTTTACTGCTCGGCCTACTCGCTTCCCGCAAGCGTCCAGATTTACCGAAGTCTGGGCGTCGTGCATCCGTGGGGATCGAGGATTCGCAGGATGAAGTGAACTCGCCGGACGGAGGCCCTCCGTATTTTTTCCCAACAACCGGAGTGGCGGAACGATTCGGAGCCGTTTATGGGGGAGGAACCCCTATGGAAAAAGAGCTTCATCCTCCCATAGAATCTACTGACTCCGGTGCTCCCTTTTCATAAACATGTCCTATCTCGAAGCCATTCTCCTTGGGATTCTCCAAGGTTTGACGGAATTTCTCCCCGTTTCCTCGTCCGGTCATTTGGTCATTGCTCAGCACCTTTTGGGAATCCGAGGTCCTGAAGTCGACGCCGCGCTGGCGCTCGCTGGGGAGGACTCATCGGCCGTCTTCGAGCTCCTTCTTCACGTAGGGACCCTATTGGCGGTGGTAATCTACTTTCGCGCCCACCTCATCGAGATGCTGATCTCCTTGTTCTCGAAAAATCGTCCTCGGGAGCGAGCCTTAATCCTTAAACTAGCGATTGCCATGCTTCCCGCTGTGGCCGCTGCTTTAATTTTCGGCGATCAATTTAAGGCTGCCTACGACAGCCCCACGTTCACTGCCATCCTTTTGATCTGCACCGGCGTTCTGCTACTACTTCCTCGGTTTTTTCAACGCCCCCAGGGCAGGGGAACCGAGGTGGGTTGGGCCCAGGCCATCATGATGGGAGTTGGTCAGGCTGTGGCTATACTTCCCGGGATTTCCCGCTCTGGTTCGACCATCGTTGCCGGAATGCTTGGCGGCGTGAATCCATCCAAAGCCGCCGAGTTTTCCTTTCTCCTCGCGATCCCCGCAATCACAGGTGCGGTGATCTACGAGCGAGATGAATTTCGGAGCATCGAAGCCTCGGAGGTTGGTCCTTACTTGGCAGGTAGTATCGCCGCTTTTGTCTTCGGCCTTATCGCGGTCTACGGAGTGCTGGCTAGTATTCGAAAAGGAAAGTTCGAATATTTTGGCTATTACTGTATTCTCGCTGGAATTGCCGCCTTTGTTTACTTCCGCTTTTTTGCCTAGTTCATGAAACCTGCTCCGCAAGCCGAGGACTTTTGCCCATGGTGGCATCCCGCGCTCAATGGGCTTCTGTGTTTGGCGCTACTATTTGCTCCCGTGCCGATTGCCTCGGCTGCTAAGAGTGATGCCATCCTGGTCCATCTGGCTGATGGGTTCGATTACCCCGTCGGTAAGCCGAATGCAGATGGCTATTACAAGTATCGTGGGTTCTACCCGAACGGTCACCTTGGTGAGGATTGGAACGGTCGTGGTGGTGGAAATTCCGATATGGGAGATCCGATTTATTCGATGGGTAGGGGAATCGTCGTTCAGTCAGAAAATGTTGCCCGAGGATGGGGCAATGTCATCATCATTCGCCATGCCTTCCGGGACAATGATGGGGCCGTGCGGGTGGTTGATTCTCTCTATGGTCACCTGAAGGAGCGGAAGGTGAAGCTTTACGAGAAAGTCGATCGAGGTCAACTCGTTGGCACCATGGGGAACAACAATGGTATGTACTATGCCCACCTCCATTTTGAGGTCCGGAAGAATCTCCAGATCGGCATGAACCGATCCAAGTTCAAGGGCGACTATTCGAACTACCACAGCCCTACGACTTTCATCAAGGGGCGCCGTAAGCTGACCACTAGTTTCCGTCGCTATAAGGTTCCCATCAACACGTTTGCGCCCTATGACAAGGCTGCTGCGTCCCGCCGTCCACCGCCACCGCCGACTCCCGAGTCGGTGAAGATCCCACTGGTCTCGCATTTGAAGCGCTCTGAGCGAAAGGCTCCGCCGGTTCCCAAGGCACCGCGGGTCGATCCAGCCCTTGCTCGGGCCCTCTCTGACACCAGCACGGATGTCGAGGTCGGAAACGACGATGGTTTTTTCAAGAAGCTCCGGGCGAATCTGTCCCGTGCCAAGGCATCGTCGAGGAAGAAGGGCGGCCCGATGAGCCGGAGGCGTTAGGGGGGGCTCCAGCACGGGTTCCCGGGCATGCGCAAATCCAACGCTGCCACTAATGCCAGCACTCCAAACTTGGGTGGTTGGAGGGGTGCTCATGGACATGGCGATGGAGTGCTCTCGACTCGGCGGAGCTTTGATCTTTGGACTGCGGCGGCGCGGGAACACGTAGGACCTACCGGCGAAACTACCTAAATACCCTAAAATATTCGTAAATCCCTATATTCTACCTATTCAAACTACCAACGTGACTAAATAGAAATCGATTTCGTCCATAAGATAGGCGAATCCTTGCGACTCTTCCCGGCGTAAACTCTAGTAGCTTGGCATGAATTTGACTCCGTTTCGCCGCATGGCCTTGGTCACCTTGGCTCTTACTCTGCTCCTCATTTTTGTCGGTGGGTTGGTGCGGGCTACAGGCTCCGGATTGGGCTGTCCGGACTGGCCGAAGTGCTGGGGATGCTGGTGGCCGCCGAGCACGTTGGAGAAGGTCGACCTTCCTGCCGTGTTGGAAGAATTTCGGAGTAAGCATCCCGATCTTAGCGAGGATGATCTGATCGCTCTGTTCAATCCCACGCACCTTTGGATTGAATACTTAAATCGTCTCCTCGGTGTATTGGTCGGCTTTACGATCTTCCTGACCCTCTTGTTCTCTATCCGGCTTCGGAAATTTCGTCCGTCGTTGTTTTGGGGATCGCTGGCGGCCTTTCTTCTGGTCGGCTTCCAAGGCTGGCTTGGCGGGGTTGTGGTAAAGTCAAAGTTGATGCCGGGTATGATCACGTTGCACCTGTTCTGTGCAATCTTGCTGTTCTGTCTGCTCATCGCCATCGCCATGGCGGCGTGCGAGCGTTGGCCATCGATGGGCCTGGCGCAGCACGATCACAAGCGAGCCAAGC
>Ga0209187_1003227_pt1 | contig 13934 bp, 10 predicted proteins | sample BantaG_FD_187430 | JGI IMG/M metagenome (GOLD analysis project Ga0209187, IMG submission 187430) | Marine algal microbial communities from Bantry Bay, Ireland - BantryBay_4 metaG (SPAdes) (version 2) | ecosystem: Host-associated > Algae > Red algae > Unclassified | place: Bantry Bay, Ireland... | reverse complement strand
TTTTGCATATCGGTGTTTTTATGCGATATGCAAAATTAAATTCTCTCCCATAATACTACTTAACCGGCTTAGCGAATAACACGTCAGTCGATACTATAATTTTGTACAAAGCCGAGCTTAGCAGGGAGAGGTTAGGAGAGGGTATTTTCATAGAATACGAAACCGACAGCGACCTGCGCGATACCGAAAGCGTGCCGCTGAAAGAGGAGATTCACGCTTACTTTTTGCGTGAAGTGCGCCCCCACGTGGCCGACGCGTGGATCAATCTGGGCAGGACCCAAATCGGCTATGAGATCAGCTTCAATAAATACTTCTACCAGCACACGCCGCTGCGCTCGCTAGAAGATGTGACTGCCGAAATTCTGGCGCTCGAAGCCGAAACCGAAGGGTTGCTGCGTAAATTAGTACAATTTGGTGATAGATAGCGGGTTGATTGAGACCTATTATTTACATAAAAAGCGACAAACGTTTGCACTATGCTTCACCATGCCAAGAAGAACTGGTTAACAATTACCGGTGTGGGTATGGCACAGTTTTGTGGTTAGCAATGTTTCAACCCCACCTTAATCCTCCCCAGCTTAGGGAGGAGACTGTTGACGGGCGCTCGAATCTGCTCGAAATGCAAGCAAGATCGGGCGTCTTGTGACAGTCTCCTCCTTGGGGAGGACTAAGGTGGGGCCAACGCTGCCAACTCTACAGCTTCGACAGTACACAAGATCCTGAACCACAAAAATTAAGCAGAGATCAACCATGCCATACTCAGTAAAACAACTTTTAGAAGACAATCCGTCGCCCGTCTCGATCACGCAATCGGACTCGGTTGCGGATGCGCTGCGCCTGATGGCCGAACATGACTACAGCCAACTGCCCGTAGTCGATGATGAGAACCGACCGATTGGACTTGTCACGCCCGGGGGTGTTCTGCGCGGTCTGCGCAACTTCAACCTCACAATCGATGAGCTCAACATACGCGAGGCGATGGCGAAGCCTTCAAAATTTAGCCAAGACGATAATCTCTTTGATCTGCTGCAACAGCTACAGGCACACGGAGCGGTACTGATTATCGACGCCACCTCCAAACTCGTCGGCATTGTGACCAACTATGACACAACCGACTATTTTCGCGAGCGATCCGAAAATATCATGCTGGTTGAAGATATCGAAACGCTGATCAAAGAATTTATTTTGGCCGCGCACGAGGGCAAAGACGGAAACGTGAATGAAAAAGCACTTGCCAAATCGGTTGAAAAAGCGGCCTACTACCCCGACATCAAAAAACCGCACAAACCAAAACAGTTTGTTGATCTGTCGCTGAGCGAATACATCAGCCTGCTGCTTTTGCAAAATTTGTGGGTACGCTATGAATCGAGCTTCAACATGCCGAGCAAGAACGTGCGCAACCTGCTAGAGAATGTGCGCAAAACGCGCAACGAACTTGCCCACTTTCGCGACGACATCTCCAAAGATCAATCCAATCAGCTTCGTTTCTGCAGCACGTGGTTGGGGCGCTGTTGGGAAGCGTATCAACAAACAAAAACAGTAGAAACGAATGCCGCAATCGTTACCGTTAATACGACGACGCTGCCGCCTGTTGAAGAACCAGATTTTGCAACGCATGGCACGGCAATCGAAGAAGAAGCGACGCCCACGGACAGCCGCTACGCACCGCTGGCAAATCATCTTGCTACGTTGCCAACCGCCGAGGAGCAAATTGACCTTACCTTTTCCGATGTTGAGCGAATCATCGGCGGTGAGTTGCCCGCCTCGGCGCGTAAACATCAGGCGTGGTGGGCCAACGACACCAATAATTCGAGCAAACATTCTGTGCTTTGGCTGGAAGCGGGCTGGCGACGTAACCGCTTGAATATGACGAATGAAACCGTTTCTTTTTCGCGGATTAAAGGGCGCGAACAAGCGTATATTAGCTTTTACAGCACGTTGTGCGCTCGCCTTAGCAGCAAATCAGACTTTGAGTTACATAGCCATTCGCCATCGGGGGCAGGATGGCACACGTGGCAATCGATCTCGCCAAAGCCCATTATGGCATGGTTTAACTGGAGCTTTAGCCGCGGCGCGCGCTTCCGAATCGAGCTTTACCTCACGGCCCTATATAACCAGAGCGACTCTGAGCAGGCTGACTCTGCAAGTGCCAATGCCGCTAAACTGGTCTTTGATCAGATTCATGCTCAAAAAGCGCAGATCGAAGCCCAGACCGGCGCACTTGCCTGGGAGCGGCTGGATGGCAGAAAGGCATCGCGCATTGCGCTCTACCACCCCGGCTCGATCACCGATGAGGCCGAAACGCTTGATGCTTTGCAAGAGTGGGTCGTCGCAAATTCGATTCTCTTCTACAAGGCCATCGAACCGATTGGTCAAGCGGCCATCAACCAACTAGTTGGCACAGACCAAGCTGCCTAACGGAACGGAGTAACGGAATAACTTTATGAGCGGCTTTGCGCGGTACGATAGCTACAAAGATAGTGGTGTGGAGTGGTTGGGGGATATTCCGAGTCACTGGGAAATATCAAGAGCAAAACGAATATTTAGAACTGTTTCTGAGAAAGGATATCCCGATGCTGAATTATTATCTGTCACGCAAGCTCAAGGGGTAGTGCCGCGTAGTTGGTTAGAGCAGCGTGTCGTAATGCCAGTTGGTCAGTTGCAGACTTTCAAACTGGTCAGGGAAAATGACTTTGTAATTAGCCTAAGATCATTTCAGGGCGGTATCGAATATTCAGAACATACAGGTCTAGTCAGTCCCGCATATACAGTTCTTCGACAACAGCGAGATATGCAGTCACAGTATTTAAAACATTTACTAAAGAGCGCCGGATTCATTTCCGAACTCAATACAAATGTGACTGGAATTCGACAAGGGAAAAATATTGACTTCGGAGAGTTATCATATTCTTTTCTTCCCATTCCATCCCTCCCCGAACAAACCCGCATCGCCAACTTCCTCGACCAGAAGACCGCCGAGATCGACGAAGCCATTGCCAAAAAGCAGCGCCTGATCGACCTGCTGCAAGAGCAGAAAGCGATCCTTATCAACCAAGCCGTGACCAAGGGCCTCAATCCCGACGCACCGATGCGCGACAGCGGCGTCGAGTGGATCGGGGAGATCCCTGCGCATTGGGAGATCAAGCGTGTCAAACACATTACGCGGAGTGTTCTCGATGGCACACATGTTACACCTACCTATGTCGAAGATGGTATCCCATTTTTACGAGTGACCGACATTTCATCCGGTAATCCGAAAATCGATATGGATAAGGTTAGACGGATATCAGAAAATGAACATCAAGAATTGTGCAAGCGTGTTCAAGGAAAAAAGGGAGACATTCTGTTATCCAAAAATGGTACTATTGGGATAACAAAAGTTGTTGATTGGAATTTTGAATTTAGCTTTTTTGTCAGCTTGTGTTTAATAAAACCAAAACCGATGTTAATACCTGAGTATTTCTGCCTCTTTTTTGATAGCCCAATTGTTGATGAACAGTTATCTCATGGCTCCAAGCGAACATCTGTGACAAACCTACATCTAGATAAAATAAAGGAGTTAATTGTGATCTTACCGCCAGTTGAGGAACAGAAAACAATTATGTCGGTCATGTCACTCAAACTGGACCTATTTCATAAGACTATTGCAAAGATAAAATACGAAATTGAGTTAATTGCTGAATTGAAATCCGTTTACATCGCCGACGCGGTCACCGGAAAAATAAAAATCTAAGGAAATCCTATGGTCAGCAAAACCAATGAAGAGGCCCTTGAAGATCTCATCGCAGCGGCGCTCACGGGCATCAGTCCTGCGTCGCGTCAAGCCGATGGCGGTGCCGCGCTGGGCGAAACGCAGCCGATCTATGGCCCGTACGACGGCTATGCGCCCGGCCATTCGCAAGATTTTGACGCCGAATACGCCATCGACAAGGAATATTTTTGGCACTTCCTCGAACAGACGCAACCCGATCAGCTCGACAAATTGACCAACCGCCCCAACTGGCAGCGTGTGCTGCTCGACCGGCTCACGCGCAAGATCAAAAAAGAGGGCGTGCTCTCCGTTCTCAAAAAGGGTCTCTCCATCGACGATGCCGAATTCACCCTCTTCTACGCCCTGCCCTTCAACCACGACAACCCCGACCTGTGGACGAATTTCAGCGACAACATCTTCTCGGTCACGCGCCAAGTCCACTACTCGCAGAGCGATCCCAGCCTCTCGCTCGACATGGTCCTCTTCATCAACGGCATCGCCATCGCCACCATCGAACTCAAAAACCAGTGGACGGGCCAAAATTTTACGCACGCCAAAAAGCAGTACATCAACGACCGCGACCCGGCCGAAACGCTGCTCAACTTTGGGCGCTGTCTGGTCCACTTTGCGCTCGACACCGACGAAGTGTGGATGACGACCAAGCTGGCGGGTGAAAAGACATTCTTCCTGCCCTTCAACAAAGGTCACAACCACGGCAAGGGCAACCCCGTAAATATTTCTACCCACAAAAGCGCCGTACCACATCTCGAAAAACAGAGATGGGACAGCGCCTCTGTGGGGGAGCAGAGCGGTGCGCCTGAAAAGTCTGGTGGCCACCGGTCCGCCTACCTGTGGGAAGAGGTGCTGCAGCGCGAAAGCCTCGCCGCCATCATCCAGCACTTTGTCTTGCTAGAGGGCAAGCAAAAAGACGCGTTGGGAAAAAAGACAATGATCTTTCCCCGCTATCATCAATTGGATGTGGTGCGCAAGCTGTTGGCACACGCCCAAGCGCATGGTTCTGGCGAACGCTACCTGATCCAGCATTCCGCAGGGTCCGGCAAGTCCCATTCGATCACCTGGACCGCGTTTCAGCTTATTGAACTCTATCACGATCAAGCCAAGATCGGCTCCTCCCCTTATCAGGGGGAGGCTGGGAGGGGGTCGTCCTTTGCCCCAAAAGTTTTCGACTCGATTATTGTCGTCACCGACCGTCGTGCGCTCGACAAGCAGCTGAGCGACAACATCCGAGCCTTTTCCGAAGTAAAAAACGTCGTCGCCCACGCCGAACGCTCGCGCGATCTGCGCGCCGCGCTCGAAAGTGGCAAGCGTATCGTCATCACCACGATCCAGAAGTTCCCCTTTATCATGGACGAGATCGAGGATCTGTCCGACCGCACCTTTGCCGTCATCATCGACGAAGCACATTCGTCGCAGGGCGGGCGCGCGGCCGACAAAATGAACATTTCGTTAGGCATCAATTTGCCAAACACAAAAGCCGGGCCAAGTACAGAGGCCGATGAAGATGTCAATGAAAACAGCGACGCCGACAGCGGGGCCACGGATGCGGCCCCCGAACCGAGCCTAAATCAAGACCGCATTTTATCCTATATGGCGGGGCGCAAACAGGGGCCAAACGTTTCGTACTTTGCCTTTACGGCCACGCCCAAAAACAGCACGCTGGAAAAGTTTGGCGAGCGGCAGGCAGACGGCAGCTTCCGACCTTTTCATCTCTACTCGATGAAGTAGGCCATCGAAGAAGAGTTCATCATGGATGTCTTGCAGAAGTACACGACCTACCAATCCTTCTACGAGATCCAAAAATCGATTCAGGATAATCCGCTCTTCGATTCGGCCAAGGCCCAAAAGAAGCTGCGCGCCTATGTGGAGGGCAATCGCCAAACCATCAGCGTCAAAGCCGATATTATGGTCACCCACTTTATGCAGAATGTGGTGGCGGCCAAAAAGGTCAAGGGCAAAGCCAAGGCGATGATTGTGACGCGCAACATTCGCACCGCCATCGACTACTATTTTGCGGTGCGCGATCTGCTGGTCGCGCAAAACGCACCCTTCAAAGCCATCGTCGCCTTCTCGGGCAAAAAGATGGTCAAGGGCATCGAGTATACCGAAGCGTCGATCAACGGCTTTGGCGGCAAAGATATTCCCGAAAAATTCGAGACCGACGATTACCGCATTTTGATTGTGGCAAACAAATTTCTCACGGGTTTTGATCAGCCGCTGCTGCACACCATGTATGTCGACAAAAAGCTGCAAGGGCTACTGGCGGTGCAAACGCTCTCGCGCCTGAACCGCGCGAACAAAAAGATGGACAAGACAGACACTTTTGTGCTCGACTTTTTCAACAGCGTCGAAGAGATTAAAGCCGCGTTTGAACCCTTTTACACCGCCACCTCGCTCACGCAGCCCACGGATGTTAACGTATTGCACGATATCAAGGATACGCTCGACGAGACGGGCGTTTACGAATGGAGCGAGGTCGAGGCGTTTAACGAGCTCTTCTTCGCCAACGCCGACGCCGATCAGCTTAGTCCCCTCATCGACGTGGCCGCCGAGCGCTTTATCCACGAATTGGATCTCGAACTCGACGAGCAGATCGACTTCAAAGTGAAGGCCAAACAGTTCGTCAAAATCTATGCGCAAGTTGCCAGCATCATCGCCTTTTCGAACGTGCGCTGGGAAAAGCTGCACTGGTTCCTCAAGTTCCTCATCCCCAAGCTGCCGGTCAAGGATCCAACTGAGGATCAGCTCACCGATCTGCTCGACAGCATCGATCTTTCCACATACGGTCTGGCGCGCGTGAAGATCGAGGTCCCCATTGTGCTCGACGCGTCCGAAACCGAAGTCGATCCGCAGAACCCGAATCCGCGCGGTTTTCACGGCAACGATGTGGAGCAGGATCCGCTGGACGAGATTATCCGCATGTTTAATGAGCGGTGGTTTGAAGGATTCGCCAACACGCCGGAAGAGGCGCGGGTGAAGCTGATCGAAATGGGGAAGCAATTGCGCTCAACTGAAAATTACAAAATCCAAGTTCGCGACAATCCCGATGATCAGAACAGTGATTTAGCGTTCGAGAAGTTGGTGGATGAGCTGTTTTACAAAGATCGCCGTACAGGACTTGAACGCTACAAACGCTACGTTTCCGATCCAGACTTTAAACGCACGCAGATCAGACGGCTAAAGCAGATTGTGGAGTTACTCGATCGGGAAGAGGAAGAGAAGGCTGCTTAGTTTTTGTATATATTTCATCGCGGAATTGAGTGAAGGTCGAAAACCATCATGGACAACAACGAACGAAATCATCACTTATGGAAGGCACTGGATCAATTGAGAGCCACAGACATCTCGTTTTCTGATGCACAATCGGTTGCGACAGCGCTTATTGATCAGGGTGAGGAATTAACGTGGCGCGATTACGACCTGCTGCTGCAACAACTTGGCCTATTTGCTCGCGGCTCAGGCTCCCCTCGTTTCAATCCACGCTATAAGCCAACCAACCAAATCACGCTCGAAACGATTCGGCATTTTGTTGGCGAAACGCTCAAGCCATCGACAATTGATACTGTCTTCGAACCGTGGAATAGCGGGCTGCCGCTCATGCACGCCCTCATTGATACAGGACTCGCAGCCAAGGGAGTAGGGTATACGCCAAACCAACAAACGGCGGAGCTTTTATCAAATCTCTCTCATAATAAGCCAATCGAGTGGCATTGCGCATCCTATCTACACGCGCCCGAAATCATCAATCAACAAGCGGATCTGATAGTCTGTTTCCCGCCCTGGAATGTTCGTAATAAACAGTTATGGACCGATCCAGCTGACGGTACATCCATAACGGACGAAGATGCTCATATATTACTGATGAACATGGGAGCTCATTTAATTGAGAATGGTCTAGCGATCTTTGCATTACCAGATCCCTTTTTCTTTCGCCACTCAACGATGCCTGTACGAGATAATTTTTATCGTGCTGGTCTGTCGGTGGAGGCCGCGATCAATATTCCAAATATGAGCGCCTATCTTGGAACTGCGATACCGTTCAACCTTGTCTTTGTTCGGAAGACCTCTGATACGGACGATAGCTACTTTGTAGGTCAACTATCCGCCTCGCCGGAACGTAATTCTGTACTTGCAAAGAATCTTGTTGCTCGGACGAGAGGTGAGTCGTCCGAGCTAGGTAAACTGATCTCAAAAGCCGAGTTTACGGGGTTTTCTGCCGTCCAAGCTGAGGAACGTTTCTCGAAACTTTCTGCTCCTTATCAAAGCTATCCCAAAGTCACACTTGCTGATATTTCGCTCAATATTATTCCCGGCCGACATAACTCCGATTTTGAGTTTCAGCATGACTCAAATTCAATATACGTGCCTATGCATTTGAATGGACAAGTTGTAACTGACCCAACGGAAATGCGCAGCGCGAAAAACTGTCTACAGGTGAATCTCGATCTAGGCAAAGCATATCCGCAATATGTAGCGAACTATCTCAATACTGAGTTGGGGCAACGGGTTCGTGACATGCTTTCGGCGGGAGCCGCGTTGCCAAGATTATCAAAGACGAGTGCAGGCAAACTTCCAATTTATCTACCTGCAATCGAAAAGCAAATAGAGTTAGCGCAAGCCGATCTCTCGATCCAATCGCTGATTAGCGAACTTACGCAACTGCAGCGCCAGCTCACGGAGCAACCAAGAGCACTACCCTCCATTCAAAAGAAGCTTGCCACATACAGCAACCCAGAGGCCAACGAAGCAAAATTTACAGATTGGGTCGAAACATTACCCTTTCCGCTCGCCTCAATTCTTTGGACATACCATACGGCTGACCGCGACAAGGATAAGTACGAACATCTGCTTCATTTCTTTGAAGCCTCTACCCAATTCATGGCCACACTAATGCTGAGCGCGGTCGAGCAGAACCCAGCTTTTGCAGGCGCTATCAAAGACACAATACGCACGTCTCAGAAAAACCAGCAGTTAAGTTTAGAGCGCGCAACGTTTGGCACATGGGTAAGCATTTACAGCACGATAGCAAAAGCAATACGTATCAAATGGAACGAAGGTGATGAGTCTGAGAAGAATGAGTGCATATATATGTTCGCAGCTGATAGAGATAAGACATTTGATTTGATAACGTCCAAAAAACTGGTGGCAATTTTTTCACAAGCCAATGAGATGCGCAATGCTTGGACAGGTCATGGAGGAGTTGTTTCGGAAAAAGATGCCACAAGTAGGCATGAACAATTAGTTTTACTGCTGCAAAAAATGAAAATTGAATCCGGCAATGCTTGGTCCAACTATGAGCTAATCCAAGCAAAATCAATGACACTTCAAAAAGGTGTATATCGCTCACAAATACAGCGAATTATGGGCACTAGAACACCGTTTGAGAATACGAACATTGAAACAGATCATGGATTAGAGGCTCAGCTTCTGTACTTCTTCGATAATGATCAAAACCAAGCGCTACCACTTCTACCACTTATTCGACTATCTTCATCACCCAAAGAGGCACCGAATGCCTGCTATTTTTACAATCGCAAACAGAAGGATGGTATTAAATTTGTCTCATATCATTTCAAAGACGAAACATCACAAGTGGGCGAATTTAGCGACACGTTAGAGTTGCTAAACACGATTGGGCTTTAATGTGTTTTATCACTATTGTTAAATGCGTAATCGCTGCTTTTATTGTGCCATCAAGGTATGATGTCCATGCTTGAACAATTAGCCTTACTTATTCTTTTCCTGACCGTAATCACCTTATGGATGGCTTCAGTAATTGGAGCCATCTGGTTTGTCATGAATATAGAAAAAGTTCAGGCTTGGCTCCGACGACAAGATGATCCGGTTCGGGTGGCAGCATATGTACTTTTGGGGTTAAGCGCATTAATTGGTGTGATGGGATATTTTGAGCTTTTGCCGCTACCGATGAAGGTCATAGAGGATTTCTATGCCAACGGCGCGGCAGAGTTGGCAAGCATTGCGATTACGGTATTGATTGTGGATCGGCTGAGCGAATGGCGGGCGGAGCGCAGAGAGAAGGAGCAGATTCTGAGCCAGATATCGAGTAATAGTAATCAATTTGCGCTTGAAGCAATTCGCGAAGCTCAAAATCGTGGGTGGCTCTACAATGGAACGTTACAAGGAATTACCATTACAAGAGCAGATCTATCAGGCGTCAACCTATTTCAGGCGGATCTAGCTGAGTCGATCTTTTACCGAGCAAACTTGTCTAAATCGGATATGGCTTTGGCTGATTTTCGAGACGCATATATTCGTTCTGTCAGTATGAAGGACTCTGATTTACGACATGTTAATTTTGTCAACACCTATTTGAGTAGGGTTCAATTTGACGGGTCAAATCTCAGAGATTCTCAATTCACGGGTGCATACTTACGTCGAGTCTCGTTTTTGAATACAAACCTTGATGGCGTTGATTTTACTGGAGTCCGCTACACATCTCTCACGGAATGGCCGGAAGGTTTTGATCCGATTGAGGCTGGGGCAGAGATGGTGCCTGACAATAAAGAGCATGATCGTCACACGAAACGAGTACGTCATCTTAATACCGTTTCGGAGCAACGAATGGTATTAAAGTGAGGAGGTCAAGCTAGCGTGTCATTGTTCTCCGTTTGCATGTCATGACGATGTGATTAAGAGTGCAATTCTATGGTTGATAAAAGAGGGGATTGTATAAGAAGAAAGGCTCAAGCGGGAATCATTGCAAGAGCCTTTCTTCTTATAATTCATGATAAATCAGGAGCCGGGCCAAAGGCTAGAAATATCGCGTCCTCGCCCTTTCAGCAGCACTGCCGCTTTGGCACACACCAGCATCGTTCGATCAGACTTCGCAGCAAATGCCTCTGCTTCCACCAGTTCAACAGAACTCAATCCGCTCGACTGCTGTTTCCAAAGCAGAAATTCCATCCGCGTCTGCTCGTCCTCGCTCAAACGCGTGCGTGCTGCATTCCACAACGCTGCATCTGATAGATCAGCAAGCCGATCCAACTCACCGGCCAGTGACCCATCAAGAGGTCTACTCGTCACTTTCGCCCTGCGTAATTAACTCATCCAGTCGCGCATAAAAGCCATCCAACCCATCAGCCTCAAGCGCAAGTGAACCAAGCTCGGATAGGGACTCTAGTTCTGAAATCTGCTCTACCTTTTCCGCAAGCTCCGTGTGTTGTTCGGGCGTTACCCCAGCGTGTTTGTCCAAGATATCAAGCAACGTCTTGCGGAAAAACGGCGCTGCTTGCTCAAAGCCCTGCTCGATGCCTTGTTCGATGCCCTGTTCAATACCTTGTTCGATGCCCTGTTCAATACCGCGTCGCTCTGCATAAGTTACATAAGCCATTTTCTGCTCCTCTTCATACGATCGCACCTGCTGCCAATACACATCCTCCAACTCCGGAGGCAATTGCATTACCCAATCAATAAACCGATACAGCCGTTGGATATCCTCGCGACTATATCCTTTCACATACAGCGCCCGAGTCAAGTTCCATTTCCACTCTTGGCGTGACGTTGCATCCTGACGCGTCTCCTGCGCCTTCAAATGTGCCATCACCACCGTTGCAAATGGATTGTCGTCCTGCTCCAGCACGATCCAATTCGTAGCGTACTCTTGCAATTTTACCACAGAAAACTGGAAATCGATCGTCGTTCCCCAAAGTTCATATCTATATTGACTCGGTTTCCAGCCCTTCCCCTCATCACCCAATATTGCAAAGCTAGCCACCTGTCGATCAAAGCGATCAAACAGCCGATGATTGTAAATGTAGACCCGCTTGGCAAACTCAGTCTCATGCTGACTCTGTACTTCAACATGCGCCAGCACCCACGCCTCATCGCCATTTTTCAGCCAAACCTTCACCAGCTTGTCAACGCGCTGCCCGCCAATCTCCGATTCTGGCGTCACCTGCTGAAGTTCCTTATCCATAAATTCAGGCTGACGATTCCAGTCAATTCCAGCATGAGCATCAGGAAAGAAGAAGAGCATGAACTCTTCGAAGTAGACTTCTAGCGCCTCTTTCCAAACGCCATCGAAATCAATTGCACTCTCCATCTTACTCACTCAACCCCCTTCGCGAAAAATCGCCAACCCCAGCCATGTACCGTCACCACATGCTCCTCATCCGACACCTCCCGAATCTTCGCCCGCAGCCGCCGCACCATCGCACCCACAGCCTGTGGTGTCACCCCATCGATCACCACATCATCTTCATAGATAGCATCAATGATTTCATCCTGACTCACAATCTTCGACTCGCTCTCATGCATCAACATATAAAGCGCCCACTGCGACCGCGACAGCGTCGAACTTTGCGCGGCCGTCTCCATATTCACAATTATCTTCAAATCGATAGTTGGTTTTAGCATCATGCCTCCAATTATACCAAAAACAGAACAAACGTTCAATGAGTTTGTGCATCCACAGATGACGATCTGTGGATGCACAAACTACGTTATCGAATGCCGAGCATCACCCGTATTTTAGATGACCCAAGCGTCTCCAACACTTGCACGCTTTTGAGCCGACTCAATGTCCACCTCAGCAAGCTGAACATAAATTAAAACGGTCTCTAATTTTTCATGACCTAGAATTCGTTGTAACTCAAGCGGGCTACCACCATTGCGCAAAAAATTAATGGCAAACGTATGGCGGAAACGATGGGGGCCAGCACCTTTTACTCCATAACGGCTGCCAGCACGCGACACAATCTGAAATAAATAATCTCGAGTGAGCCGTTTTTTGTTTTGCGTTATAAAAAGTGGGTCGGTTTCATCATACTCTTTACGCACCGACATATATTTCCACAACCGCTTCCGGCTCCGATCACCCATTGGTAATATGCGCTGCTTGTTACCTTTTCCATGTAGTACGTTGAGCCGCCCGTACTGCCGATCAAAGTCCGCAATATTTAACGCACATAACTCAGCCGCTCGAATCCCTGTATCCAGCAAAACTGCAATCACGGCAGCATCACGCACATAGGAACGTCGTACAACCTCAACATACTTTTCGTTAGCTGGATCATATGATTTCATATACTGAACACCACGCCGGATCAGTTTCACTTCTGCCTCACTGTGTGGCTCTCGCATTTTTTTAGGCACTTTGGGTCGAGGCACTCCATTTTTCACAACATGTGGAATCTCAAACTCTGGCGATGCCCACGTCCAAAATGCAGAGAGCGCTATCCAATGATTCATTATTGTTTGAGCCTGTACACAGCGTTCCTCCTCCAAATAGTTTAGGTACCCATTTACATCACGAGCCGTTACTTCTTCAATTTCTTTGTCTTCAAGCCATTCTTGAATACTTCTATAGATTCTAGAATAGCTCGCAAATGTCGCTTCGGAACGATTCCGTTTATTCGTTAACCAGAATCCCTCAACTGCTTCTGAAAACTGCATGAAAATCTCCTCCAATAATTTTTATGAGTCTGCTGCTTATCAACCCGAAATATTGAGCCTCATATGCCATATTTCTACGATTACGTTATAATCTGAATCTGTGGACTAACTTTCTCCTTGCTGTTGGAGCAAGTTGTCTCGTTACCGAACAAAATCTGTAAAAAATAGTCAAATCGAATCTGTGTGCTAGGCTCCCCCTTTGAACAAAAATTATTTTTTCACTTAAGTGATAAATTCCATCCATTGCGATAATAATATTTGTCTGTAAACGCAATGCGGGGCGTATTCCAGGAATTTCTTCCTAAAATACGCCCCACATTGAGAACAAATGTTCTTTTCGGGTTCTATTGTACATCAACTAAATGATATGTACAATTTTATTTAAAAGCTCTCAAATTTCGCAGATTAGAAAGCTTTTCTTAGGAGTTCTTCGCGTCCTTGTGCCTTTGCGGTTAAAAATTAATAAAACACGACAGATCTCAATAAAATTCTGCGTAATCTGCGGTTCTCAAGTAGTTTCAATCGGTGGTACCTTAGCTCGGCTTTGTACAAAATTATAGTATCGACTGACGTGGCATTCGCTAAGCCGGTTAAGTAGTATTATGGGAGAGAATTTAATTTTGAATATCGCATAAAAACACCGATATGCAAAATTAAATTCATGAGCCCACCATGCAGAGCGAATATGAAAGGTAAGGCGATTCAAGTTGCATAGCAAACGGTATCCAAAAGACGCTTGATAAGGTGATGC
>Ga0209187_1003226_pt1 | contig 13937 bp, 10 predicted proteins | sample BantaG_FD_187430 | JGI IMG/M metagenome (GOLD analysis project Ga0209187, IMG submission 187430) | Marine algal microbial communities from Bantry Bay, Ireland - BantryBay_4 metaG (SPAdes) (version 2) | ecosystem: Host-associated > Algae > Red algae > Unclassified | place: Bantry Bay, Ireland... | reverse complement strand
GTGCAGCGAGGTACAAGCGGAACCCGGGGTTGCTGAAAGCTTTTGAACCGACCGGTCTGCCCCTCTGTACGAGCTCTTCGCTTCATGTCCGGTCGGAACGGCCCATGGCTTCGAGGGCATCTGCTACTGAGGGAATTTGAAAAGTTTGACTCATTTAGTCACGAATCGACAAAGTAAGGATCTAACCAAAGATCTTTGAAATTTCGAAGGTCTCGAACCAACGTCGAACCCTCTTCGGGGTTCACCATCAGAACGAGCGCCGACCTCTCTGGAGAGAGGCGGCCCGACACCGCTCGGAGAGACGGTGCCACCTGCGACAACTGACTCCACGGAGTCCATTTCATCCTGAAATTACGGACCCGCTTGATCCCAAGCGAATGGGATGACCCGAACGAAAGTCTGCTGTCATCTCGGTCGTCCTCAACCGCACCGGCTCGGGAGGCCGCTCGCCCTCCAGGTTTTTGATTTTGAACGATCCTTTCGACCAACGGAATCTGAAAAGTTTGACTCATTTTGTCACGAATCGACAGAGCAAGGATCTATGCCACACCGTACGCGCGCCGACGACTAATGTAGCGAGGGCTTTAGCCCGTGTTTGGCCTGCGGGCTTTAGCCCGCAGGCCCGGACAGCACACTAGTGTGCTGGTTTTTGAAAATTTATGGGCCGTGTCGCTGAGTCCCGGAGGGACAGAAGACAGTAGCCGGGGGTGGAGCGTAGCGCAACCCCCGGAACAGCGAGAAAGAACAGGGAGTCCCGGAGGGACGGTCACAACAAACATCCTGTCCTCCTTTGAATGGCGATCCCTGCTGCGTCCGGCCAAAGAATAAATAAAGGCAGCAGGATGTTCTCAGAGCCATGAGGCCGTTCCGACCGGACATGAAGCGAAGAGTTGGTGCAGAGGGGCAGGCCGGTCGGTTCAAAAGCTCTCGGCTACCCCGGGTTGCGCTCGTACCTCGCTCCACTCTGGGCTACTTTCTTGCCACCACTCCATGGTTAGTCGTAGAAAGTTCGGCGTCGGTTCGATGACCTTCAAAAATTTCAAATATCTTTGGCTAGGGATTCTCCATCCCACTGGCGTGCAAGAATCTTGCCAAGACTGCGCGTTATCTGGCGGTCGCGCCGAGCAGCGGAGTGATCAGAGGGTCGAGCTTTACGTTGTAGTCGATCTCGGAGATGATCCATTCGCCACGATCGAGTCGGTACATCAGAAAGCGCATGAACAGGGGCCCTTTCTCAAGGTGCACGCCCATGTAATTTACGCGAATGTTCGGGGTGAGATCAACGTTGTGGATCGGCGCGAAGGACCGTGGTTTCCCGTACGCGCTTTCGACGGCTCCGAGATCATTTTCCAGTCCGGCGACGTAGCCTTTGTCTTTGGCGAGCGGGCTGCTTTGAAGCCAGCGGCGAATCGCGGCCTTGTGTCCGCCGCCACGCCATGAATCGAGTCCGGTCGTCATGTTGCTTGCGAACGCGGCCCGGCCAGGCGCTTGTGCCTCGGCGTCGCGGGGGAAGAGGAACAGTCCAAGGAGGGCAATGCTGGCGACAAGGATGGCGGAGGCGACAAGGCGTTTCATGAAAGGTAATGGGTTCGGGATTCAGGCAAGGGTATTCAGGGTGAGGACCTCTCGTCAACGTCAGAAAAATTGCGGCCGAAGACTCACGGGGCATCGACCCAGCGATTCGCCTTTAGTTCGAACCGCGGTAACGCCCCGGACTCCACCAGAGCCACGGGAATCCGCATGGAGAACGCCTCGCGTAACTGTTTCGTCGCACCGGCGACCAGTTGTTGCCGTTCGGACGCGCTTTGGGATTCAAGCGGTTCGATATCGATCTCAAGTTCGGTCAGGGCCCCCACCTCTTTTACTCGTACTCGATATTCGGCGATGCCCGGCAGCCGCCGGAGAACCGCTTCGACCGCCGCGGGGTAGATGTTGACCCCGCGCACGATACGCATGTCATCGGCCCGCCCCAAGATACCCCCGAGCAGAACGCCATCTTCCGCGCGCAGACGAACCAGGTCCCCGGTTCGGTATCGGATCAGCGGCGAGCCGACCCGGCCGAGGGTCGTGAGGACGAGTTCGCCCAGGCCGGATTCATCCGTTTCGGGCACCTCGGCAAAATAACTCTCGGTGATGATCTGCAGACCTTCGGCGTGTGGAATGGTGACCGGGCCGACTTCGGTCATCCCGTGGTGGTCGTACAGCGTCGCCCCGAAGCCTTGTTCGATCGCGGCACGCGTCGCCGGAATCGAACCGCCCGGCTCCCCTGCGACAATCACCGCGCGCACTGTCGAACCCACGAGATTGAGGCCTTCCGCCGCCGCAACCTGGGCCAAATGCAACGCGTAGGTCGGGGTGCAGCAGAGCGCGTTTACACCATTGTCGAGCATCACCTTGAGGCGCGCCACCGAACTCAATCCGCCGCCCGGAATCGCCATGCAGCCCATTCGGGAGGCACAGTCATAGGCGGTCCAAAACCCAAGAAATGGGCCAAAGGAAAACGCACAAAAAACCTTGTCACCCGGCACCACCCCGGACGCGCGATATACCTGCTCCCAGTTGTCGAGCATCCACGCCCACGACTCGTTGGTGTCGAGCCAGCGCATCGGTTTTCCGGTCGTGCCGCTGGTTTGACAGAAGCGGGTGTAGCGTTCGATCGGATAGGTTAGATTGGTCCCGTAGGGTGGGTTGTTCAACTGGTCTTCCACCCACTCGTCCTTGGTGGTGAAGGGAATGTCAGCCAGCGTTTCGAAGGTCGAACGCCCCGCAAATTTGGCGGTGTAAAACGCGTTGTTGCCGACCACTTGATCGAGCAGGTTTTGCAGCGGGGCGGGGATCATAGCAGCAGATCGTTGAACGGCCGACGATTCTCCAATCCGTTCAGGCGAACAGATCGAGCACGGGTTTTCCTTTGCCGTCTTCGGTCGCGTAAAACGGACGTTTCTCGATATCGAACGCGGTCTTTGGGCTGATGCCCATGGCATGGAAAATCGAGGCGTGCAGGTCGGGAATGGTGACCGGATCTTTGGTCACCATTAGCGGGCGCTCTTTACGCGTGTCGCCATGCAAGTGACCTTGTTTCACGCCGCCACCGAACATCAACACACTGCTCGATCCGGTGAAGTGCCGGTGCTGGCCGTAGTGCTTAAGCTCTTTGAGTTTGTCGGTGCGGGCGCGCGATTGGTCCCGCGCATTTGAACCCGGCACACCCTCGATCATCATGTCGCGTGAGAACTCGCTGGCGAGCACGATGAGGGTTCGGTCGAGCAGGCCGCGCGCCTCAAGGTCAAGAACCAGCTGCGCGATCGGCTGGTCGATCTGCTGTTTCATTGCCTTCACTGTGGTGTGGCCGTTCTCGTGCGTGTCCCAACTTTTGAACGGCACATATTCAGTCGTTACCTCGATGAAACGCGCGCCGGACTCGGTCAATCGCCGGGCCAGCAGGCAGCCAAGTCCGAAGCGGCCGGTGTTGTATTTCTCGTAGCTCTCTTTGGGTTCGAGGGTCAGATCAAACGCTTTGCGGTCGGGCGAGTTGAGCAGCCGATGGGCGTTGTCCATGGCGCGGAGCATGGAGGCCTGCTGGTAGTCGCTGGCGGCGGCGGTGTCGGGATTGTTGTTCACCAGTTCGCGGTAGAACTTGTAGCGATTTTGGAAGCGCGACGGCGTCATGCCGGCCGGTGGCTGAACCGCAGCGATCGCTTGATCGGGGTAGGGCAGCATGAACGGGCCAAACTCGGTGCCGAAAAAACCGGCGGTGTGAAAGGCTTTCAGCTCTTCCTTCTCGCCGACTCCTTCGAGCCGCTGGCCGATGTCGATGAATGCCGGAATGGCAGGGTTCACCGGGCCGAGCACTTTGGACATCCACGCCCCGATATGGGGCGCGGCGACGGTTTGCGGCGGCACGTAGCCCGTGTGCCAGTGGTATTGGTGGCGCGAGTGGAGAATGTGTCCGAGGTCGGGTTGGATGTGGGAGCGGATGAGCGTCGCTCGGTCCATCACGCCGGCGATGTTCTCAAGGCCTTCGGTGATCTTAATGTGATCGACGGCGGTATCGATGGCGGGGAAGGTGCTGATAATCTTTTCCACCGGCACCCCCACCTCGAACGGCTGGTAGGCGAGCGGGTTGAAGGTATCCGGTGCCGCCATGCCGCCGGCCATCCAGAGCAGGATGCAGGTGTCGGCTTTTGCGGCAGGATGCACCACTGCTTCTTCTGCGGATGAAAGTCGCGGAGCCCCGCAGGCGAGGGCGGCAGCGGACGCGGCTCCGAGCTGGCGGACAAAATCACGACGCTGAATATGTTCCGGGTTCATACTCGAAATCATGCCGTACTCGATCGGCCTTGGCAAATCGTTTGCGGCGGCGGATTCGCCACAAAAAGAATTATCGGCGACTTGGCTTGTAGGGGGACGTGGAGGTGGCGGGGTAGGGGTAGGGCGAGCCTTCTACGAACCCGCGCTGTGGGGTGCGTCGTCCGTCGAGCTTGAACCGGAAGTCTTTTTCGTTGCCGAGCAGGTCGACGACCCGCACGTCCACGTTGTTGAAGTTGAGACCGCTCAGGCGGATCGGTTGCGTGTACGCGGTCAGCGGTCCATCATTGAGGCGGTAGCTCACGGAGGCGACGCCGGTATCGTCGTTCGGTAAGAGTCGGAGCATTTGATCCGTGCCACGCGAACCCGGCACATCGACAGCGCTGCCGGTCAGAGTCGGCGGCGTTTTGTCCACGCGGACCTTGATGTTGATCGGTTGCTGTTGCTGACCGAAGGCGTCGATCGCGGTGAAGTTTAAGGTGGTCGTTCGGGTCGAGAATTTGCTCAGGGGCTTGGTGGTGTCGCGGAATTTGCTGTTGCCGAGGCGGGAGCTGAACCGATCGATGCCGTTTTGGCCGTTGAGGATTTGCGGCGCCAGCGTGGTCTTGTCGCTGATGACGTACGTGTCACCTTGCTTGGTCCACGGACCGTTCCAAGCGAGGTCGAAGCGGAAATCTGGACGGATGACGAACGGGATGGTGGCGGTGGGTGGCCCGACGATGCCGCTTTTCAACACGGTCATGGAGCGTAGGAAATAGTTTCCGGGCTTGAGCGCCTCACTCAAGTAGGCCTTGGCTGGCGTTTCCTCGGTGCTGACGAGATTGCGAAAATCCGCGTCGCGAGCAATTTCGACACGCTTGATGCCGGCCTGCATAAAGGTCAGCTCCGCGAACGAGCGAGTATAGACGCGTCCGGGAAAGATGCCTTGGAGATTCGGTGGATCGGGGAGCCGGCTGAAGCGACCCAGTTTCTTGCCGTTGATGAGCACACCATTGTTGGCGGCGAGATTGATTTTCTCTTGGGCCGGAACCTGCGCTAGATAGTCGAAGCCTTGCTCGACCACGGTATCGAAGTCCGGTTCGGCATAAGGTCCGGTGGTCACGCGCCCCTTCAATAGCGAGACCGCATCGCGGCGTCCGCCTTTAACGCGGAGGCGAACGGTGGTTCCTCGAACCGCAATCGAGGAGGTGGAGCCTTTGAGTTCGATGGTGGACTTGCGGTGGGTACTCGGCGTCACGGTACCGGTGATCTCACCATTACGCAGATGAAGGCGACCGTTGACCTGACCGGTGCCCTTGTTGTGGACGCACGACACATACTCCATCGTGGTGTTGGGTTCGATTTCGACATCGGTCCCGTCGGACATGAGGATGATCGCTTTGCTCGCTTTGCCGGTGCGGATCCAGCCGCCGGGTTCGAGTTCGACCCCGATCCGACTTGGCACCCACGGCACGCTCGCGGTGTTGCGGTGCTCGACTTGTTTGTGCACCGAGGTCACTTTCGCGTTTACCGGAAGACGGAGGCGAATGAGCGCGATTTTACGCGCGGATTTCGCCTGTTGCCATGACCGGTTGTAGTAGGTGGTGCTCATGTCGAACTCCTGCTTCGCGGCATAGTCCTCCGCCTGTTTGTAATAGGTTTCGGCGTTGCCGAACTCTTTCGGGGCCTGGGCCGGCGCGAGTTCGTCGCGGGCGTCTTTGATCATCGCCGCCGCTTTCATCTTGGACTCCGCGCTGCTCTTTAAATAAGCGTCTGGATTGAGAATCACCTGTCCGGGTTCCAGCGGTGTGCCAGGAGAGATCTTGTTGAAACCAAGAAGGAGTCCGGCCTGTGCGGCCGAACCGAGATGCTTTTCCGCCAATTTGGCTGCGGTATCACCTTTGACGACGAGGATCATTCCTTCATCGTCCTGTGCGCCGACAATGACGCAGAGAAGAGCGAGGACGCAGAATACACGCACCAAGACCCGCCAACTTCCCTTCAAAATACAGACATGAGCTGTCATAAGTGTAATGTTGGTGTTATCCTTTCTAACGAGGAAGCATTATGCGGTGAATTGGGAAAAATTCCAATTTTCTCTATAGGAAATCAACCCGGTTGGACATTTCTCGGCAATTTCACTGTGATCTGAAGCCCGTCTTCATGGCCAGGCCATGGTGAATGGGCTGAAATTTCGCCGTGATGGGCTTCGATCGATAGTTTGCAGAATGCCAAACCTAGGCCCGTTGACCGGATCAGGTCGTTGTTAGCGACGCCGCTAATGAAGGCGTCGAACATGGTCGTGGTGAAGTCTTCGGTAAGCGTGTCGCAGTGGTTGGAAACCCGGACGATGATCTCCCAGGCCGTCGCGCTCGTCTCAATTTCAATGGTCGAGTCGAGTCGGCCATACTTCACCGCGTTCCAGACAAGATTCTCAAGCACTCGTTGGAGGATGCCCGTGTCGAACGAAGCGAGGATCATCGGGTCGATGTTGTTTTTAACCAGCAGGGTTTTTTGCGTGCGCGCGGCGGCTCGGTGAAAGGTGTCCGTTTTGGCATCGACAAACTCATGGACAGAAAGTTTTTGCCGGTGGAGCGGCAGGCGACCTTCCTGAATGCGCCGGATATCGAGCAGGTTCTCGACCAGTCGCAAGGTGTTCTTGGACGCGGTCTCGACATCCTCGACCAGCCGCCCGGTCACCTTCGGATCAACCTTGTGATCATGCATGCGCATGAAGTCGACGAACATCACCACCGGGGTCATGGCGTTTTTCAAGTCGTGTACCAGCATGTCGGTGAAGGTCTGTTTCGACTGCTCCAGCATCTCCTGATCGTGGCGGGCCTTGCGTTCGCGCTGCCAATAGTTGGTGCCAAACAAGGTGCTGCCGAGCGTCAGTCCAAGGAAGGGGAGGACCAAGGGGATCATCCACGAACCCGATAGTACCAGCACGATGGCCGTGGCCATGAGCGCGAACAGTGAGGCGAGGTAAAAGAGGACCATGCGCGCCGGACGTTCCCAAAATGGCAGCGCGGACAGAACCAGCAGCAGCAGGCAAATGAACCAACCGACCCAGACTGGCGTACGTCGAATTGGGTTTGCATTGAGCAAGGTGTTGATCGCTTCGAAGTGAACCTCGACCCCGTAGCGCTGCCGTTCCGACTGGGCTGCCGGCGTAACCAGACGGTCTCCGAGGCCCTCCGCCATCGCCCCGAATAGGACAATTTTTCCGTCGAAAAACGACGGGTCCAAATCCTCGTGGAGCGCCTGATTGCCATTCGCGCTAATGATGTTGCCCGCGCTGTAGATTGTCCACTTGGCGGGATCCGACTCGGGAAATAAAAAGGAGCCATCCGGATTACACGCAACCACCTGGTCGCCGATGTGGAGTCCTTTATGATCAAGGGAAACATCGCGCATGGATAAGTCGCGGTGACGCATCACGGTCCGTAAGGCCAGCGAGGGGAGGTACCCTCTGAGGTTGCCCTCGTTGTCCGCCGTCGGCAGCAACACGCGGTAGGAGCGCATGACGCCCAGCTCTTCGCGGCTGCTTTCAACGTGACCGAGGACGGCATCGGTTTTGAGCCAGGCTTCGTGGGGGACGACGAACTGTTGCTGGGCCGGCATGCCTTTGATCTCGATTTGCGGCGCGGGGATGAGATGGCGCAATGGAATCGACACCTGCGGCGCATCCGGGTTGTCCGGCGCGGCGACGCTGAGAACCGGTCGGGCCCCATTGCCGATATCGCTGAACAGCATCTCGTCCTCGGGAATGATGAGTTTTCTTTCGCACTCTTGGCAGACATGCGGCTTGCGCGGTTCGGAGAATAGGACGTCGTACACCTCGACGCTCGCACTCTGGTAGTAGTTGTGGAGTTCGAGCATCAAGGTGTCGGACCAAGGCCAACTCGAGTGACGGTTCTTGGCAATATTCTTTAGGTCCTCGTCGTCCACCGCCACCAGACAGAGGTCGTCATGGACGGGCGTCCGTTTGCTTAGTAGTTTGGCCCGCAGGTCATAACTCATCGCCTCCATGTTACGGCTGATCTCACGGGCCGACAACAACCAGACCACAAGGGCTAGCAACGCGAGCAAGAGACAACGGATCGGCCAGGACAGACGCATTATCCTCAGGCTAAACAGAACTTGCGTAATTGCAAATACGGCGAAGGCCTTTGGCCTGAATATGGAAGGTGGCGGATTCTCAGGGATTCGATGAAGTAGCGCCGACTTCTAGGCGGTGTAGGTACACCTGCTTCTAGCAGGGAGTACTTGAGGTGCCGATGGACTGCCGCCTGAGAAGGCGGCGTACCGACACCCGCTGGAAGCGTGCGCTACATATGGCATACTCTACCTATGACATGCGCTACCTACACAACCACGAACAAAACTAAACAAGGGCATCTTCGAGCCGCCCCGCGATCTTCCATATTCGATCTTCAATCTTCCGGCCGCAGGGCTCTCTCAGGGGTTCGGCTGAACTTGAAAAGGGACGGGCTGAGGCTGCGCCGCCGCGGGGGCCGGTGCCGCTTCGATCGGAAAGTAAGGGGCGGGGGTGGGCGCGGGAGCGGGAATACCACGCGGTGCAATCGCTGGCGCGGGTACGGCGAGGGGTGCGGCGGGTGCGGCGGGTGCGGCGGGTGCGGCGGCAGGTGCAGCGGGAACAGGCAAGGGCGCTGGCGGTGCGACGCTGACCGGAGCGGTTGGTGATGGAACAGCGGCCGGACGCGCCGTGTTGTTTTCGGTTGGCGGCCACAGGCCTTGGGCTTTCAACTGTTCGCGTTCAAGGTAGGCGCGGTGTTGTTGTTGGACGACTTGCTCTTTCACGTGTTCGCGGATCAGCGGGATGTCGATGAACGAACGCAGGCTGCGCAGCTCCTCGAGCGGGAAGCCGATTCCGATGATGTCCACCAGCACACGGTCTTCGACCAGCACTTGGAACTTCGACCAGTCTGCGTTGCCGGCCGCCTTCTGCATCTCCAAGCAAGGCATGCCTTCGAAGTACACGATCTCTTCCCGTTGGGTGTCGGTGTTCTCGAGCTTCTCCGGATTGAAAAAGTGGGCGCTGTTGACCCGCAGGACGTTTTCCTTGTGCGTGTCGGTGATCGTGTAGAACAGCAAGCGCTTGCGGTCGGACTCGTCTTCATAAATCCGTTTGGCCATGGTGGTCTGCACGGTGTATTTGACGTTGGTCCGGCTTTGCTCGCCCTGCATCTTGAAGCCCCGGATGGTTTGCGGCAGCAGCGCTTTGAGCGTGCTGATTTCGATCGGCTCGGTCGGCAACGGAATTTCTTTTACCGGTTCGGGGGCGACCGCTGCGTCGGGTTCGACGCCGGGAAGATCGGTGGGTTCGCCGGTGGGGCTGATCTCTGGATCGCTGACCAAGCCGGTGGTATTTGTGGTTCCGGGAACGGGATCGGTTTTCTTCCCGCCGCAACCGGTCACGAAAAACGCGGTCGCCACAATCGCGACGGCGACCGTGAGCGACCTGAGGTGCGCTCTGTAATCCGCAGAATGCTCGGAGTAATGCGCGGAGGAGTGCTCGGTGAAAAGAAAGGAGGAATGAGGAAGATCGGTCTTCATGTTCGATAGATATTGGAGATAATTCGGGATATATCGTAGCTGTGGAAAAGAATATGGAAACCGTGAATGTCTGATTTGTTCAATTTTTTGATCGTGGGTTGTGGTTATGTCGGCTCCGAACTCGCGCGCGGACTCGTGCAAGACGGCCACCGCGTGTTCGCGCTGCGCCGAAATCCTCCCGACGGAAACGGCAAAGATGGCATCGAATGGCGCCGCGGCGATTTGGCGGATCCAGACTGTTTGCGTTCGGCAGTGCCCCTCGACCTCGACGGCATTTTTTACACCGCAGCGGTTTCGCGCGCCCGAGGCGACGACCCCGAACTCGTCTACCATCAGGGACTTGCGAATCTTTTGGCAGTACTCGCCGAACAGGGACAGACCTTGCGCCGCTTGGTGTTTACCTCGAGCACCGGCGTCTACGGCCAGACCGATGGCGCCTGGGTAAACGAGGATTCGCCGGTGCGTCCGGCGCTCCCGGCGGGCCAAGCCATGGCCGCTGGCGAGGCCCTGCTACGGGCCTGTCCGTTCGAGACGGTGGCGGTTCGATACAGCGGAATTTATGGCCCCGAACGCATCCGCATGCTGCGTATGATTCAAGGCGATCGGCCGATTCTCGCCGCCCACGACCACATTTGGCTGAACCAAATCCATCGTGACGACTGCGTCGGTGCCCTCCGTCACGTCTGGAATTTGGCGAACCCGGACCCCGTTTACATCGCCAGCGACCACGCGCCCGCCACCCGTTTTGAAGTGCTGTCCTGGTTGGCCAACGCCTGCGGCCTGCCGGGTCCGTTGATCGACGCGAAGATGGCGGTGCCGCCGCGATTGCGCGGCAACAAGCGCGTCGACGGATCGCGTTTGCGCGCCAGTGGGTACCGCTTTGCCTTTCGTTCGTACCGGGAAGGCTACCGCACCTTGTTGCCGAATGCGGATGTCGGATCTCGGCCTGCGGAATGACCTGCGGGAGGGAATCTCCGCTTGCATGACCAAACCATCCCACGGTATACCCCCGCCCCAACTCTTTCCTCATGCTGCTCGAACCCATCATCGCCTCGCACTTCCGTTCCGACGGCGGCAACATGTTCGGTCCCGTTCCGCGCGGCATCTGGCAACGACACATCGGCCCGGACGAGAACAATACCATTCCGCAAGTCGCCCACGCGGTGCTCGTCACGATGCCCGACGGCAGCCGCGGACTGATTGAAGTCGGCTGCGGCTCGCCGGAAAAATATTCACCCAAGCAACTGCGCTTCACCCAACTCGGGGAGGGCTGGCCGCTGATCGATGCACTCGCCGAACGCGGCATCTCGACCGGCGATATCGACTTCGTGATTCTTACCCATCTGCATTGGGACCACATCGGCGGTGCGATCCTGCCCGACGGTTCGCTCACCTTTCCGAACGCCATCCACTATGTGGATCTCGATGAAATGGTGCTCGCCGAGTCCGGCTCGCCCCTGCTTGGTTCGGCGTATCCGCCCGAGGACGTTGCCGCGCTGGCCGCGTCCGGCAAACTGCGCCGACTGCTGCATCGCAGTCTGCCCAAGTCCGCGCCGCCGATCACCGAAATCAGGCCGGGCATCCGGTTGTTGCGCACCGGCGGGCACACCGAGTTCCACGGCGTGGTGTTGTTCGAGGGGACTGACGAACACCCGATCGAGATCGCCTATCCGCACGCCCCGCCCGGCACCATCCGACGCGTCTTGTTCGCGGCCGACATGGTGCCCACGCGATTCCACCTCCGCCTGTTATTTCACACCGGTTACGACACCTACCCGATGGATACTCGGCGCTGGAAACAACACTGGTTGCCGCTGATGACCCGCGACGACACCTTAGTGATGTTCGGCCACGACGCGACCGCGTTCGGCGCGCGGCTTAAAGAAGGCGTGCGCGGTCCGGAGGTGCGCGACCTCTGGGAGGTCGGCGACGGATGACCGACCAATCTCGCAAAGAGTTGGAAGCCTACCCCGAACCGGTGCGCTGGAACTACCAACAAGCCGACGGCTACCTCGATCTCGGCATGGCCGACGAGGCGCATCATGTGCTCGACAAGATCCCCGAAAAATTTCTCGGCGGCATTGTCTACGACGAGTTCCTGCTGCGGCTTGCGTTCGTCGAGGAGGACTGGAGCGCCGCCGCCCGCGCCTGCGAACGCCTGCTCGCGCTCGTTCCCGAAAACGCCACGTTCTGGATCCAGTACGCCTACGCCTCGCGTCGTTCGACCGGCTTGGAAAAAGCCGAACGCATCCTGTTCGAAGCCCAGCGCCGCTTTCCCGACGAAAGCATCATTCCCTACAACCTCGCTTGCTACGCCGTCGTTCGCGGCGATCTCAAACGCGCCCTCACCGGCCTCAAAGCCATCATTCACCAGCCTGGGATTTTGCAGATGGCCCTGGAGGACGACGACCTCGAGCCGCTGTGGTCCGAGTTGGGGGAGTAGGGGGCCCTGACGGGCGGGGGGGAGTGATCAGTCATCAGTGATCAATGATCAGTGGGTTTGGGCCCTGACGGGCGGGGGGGGAGTAATCAGTGATCGGTCATCAGTGGTCAGTGGGTCCGGGCCCTGCGGGCGGGGGGAGTGGTCAGTCATCAGTGGTCAGTGGGTTCGGGCCCGTCCTGATATATGTTGTCACTTTTCAACAGGACGCGACCGTTCGCGCCAGCGAGGCACGTTAGAAAAGAGCCGCGTTAGCGGTGGCACCCTGAATAGCCCCGGCTGTAGCCTGTCAGGGGCAAGGCCGGGGTTTGCGTCGCCCGAGACCCCATCGACCGGTCTGCGTCTTCGACCGAATTCACCCGCGCCATTTCCGGTCGAAATGTTGGCCCTGAATTCGTTCCGCTGGATTCGCGTCCTGGCGGGCGAGGTCTTCTGCGGATTCGTATTTTGTGTTCAGTGCCAGCGAGGCACGTTAGAAAAGAGCCGCGTTAGCGGTGGCACCCTGAATAGCCCCGGCTGTAGCCCGTCAGGGCAAGGCCGGGGTTTGCGTCGCCCAAGCACCATCGACCGGTCTGCCCCTTCGACCGAATGCACCCGCTCAATTTCCGGTCGAAATGTTGGCCCTGAATTCGTTCCTCTGGATTCGCGTCCTGGCGGGCGAGGTATTCTGCGGATTCGTAAATTTGTGTTCAGGTGCCAGCGAGGCACGTTAGAAAAGAGCCGCGTTAGCGGTGGCACCCTGAATAGCCCCGGCTGTAGCCCGTCAGGGCAAGGCCGGGGTTTGCGTCGCCCAAGACACCATCGACCGGTCTGCCCCTTCGACCAAATGCACCCGCGCCATTTCCGGTCGAAATGTTGGCCCTGAATTCGTTCCTCTGGATTCGCGTCCTGGCGGGCGAGGCATTCTGCGGATTCGTAATTTGTGTTCAGATGCCAGCGAGGCACGCTAGAAAAGAGCCGCGCTAGCGGTGGCACCCTGAATAGCCCCGGCTGTAGCCCGCCAGGGCAAGGCCGGGGTTTGCGTCGCCCAAGCACCATCGACCGGTCTGCCCCTTCGACCAAATTCACCCGCGCCATTTCCGGTCGAAATGTTGGCCCTGAATTCGTTCCTCTGAATTCGCGTCTTGGCGGGCGAGGCATTCTGCGGATTCGTAATTTGTGTTCAGTTGCCAGCGAGGCACGCTAGAAAAGAGCCGCGTTAGCGGTGGCACCCTGAATAGCCCCGGCTGTAGCCCGTCAGGGCAAGGCCGGGGTTTGCGTCGCCCAAGACACCTGTCAGTGATCATGCAACTTTGACCCCTTTCTGATCATCGAACTTTGACCCCCTGAACCCGACCACGTGCTCGGCGAACGAGGCGAGATGATCGGGAAGTGTCCCCGAACGGGGCGTCCGGGTCGTTTTATGGTCGGCAAATGCTGCGGACGAGGTTACAAGCCGACCGTATGATCAGGAGGACGTCATGGACGTCAAAGCAAAGTACGAGAGCGGACAGCCAATCAAGGCGATCGCCCGCGAAACCGGAATCTCACGCAACACCGTCCGCAAGATGGTGCGCGGCAAACACCAAGGGTCCTACACCCGCAAGGAACCGGAGAAGAGGATCCTCGACGAGTTCGCCCCCTACCTCCG
>Ga0209187_1003219_pt1 | contig 13982 bp, 14 predicted proteins | sample BantaG_FD_187430 | JGI IMG/M metagenome (GOLD analysis project Ga0209187, IMG submission 187430) | Marine algal microbial communities from Bantry Bay, Ireland - BantryBay_4 metaG (SPAdes) (version 2) | ecosystem: Host-associated > Algae > Red algae > Unclassified | place: Bantry Bay, Ireland... | reverse complement strand
AAGCTTCTTCCTCAGTAAACATGACGGGAGGCAGTGTGAATCCTTCGACGAGTGAATAGCCTTTTCCCTCTTCCGTATAAATAGGAATCCCGGAATCTTCTAAGGAGCGTATGTCTCGATAGATAGTCCGTATACTCACACCATATTTCTTGGATAGCTCCGTCGAAGTGACCAGCTTTTTAGCTTGAAGCTGTGTCAGGATGGAAGTGAGTCTCGATAGCCGATTCATGAAGTCATACTTTATAATTGGTGATCAGTTATGGCTGTATACCGATGCTATTATATATACAGGCAGATATCGGTAGGAAAGTAGATCGAGTATAATGACCGAAAGAAATAGGTTTGCTGGTTTAAAAAGTCTCAAACCATTTACTCTTCGGTGTAGTCACTAATCATAATAGCTGAAGGCTCTGCACTGGGTGAAATGCTGAGTCAAGCCTGCCTATTTTGGCAAGCAGGCTTAGGATGATTTTCATTTAATTATCAATAATTTTTAAGCCTTCTCTATATTTTGATCAATTCACAAATTCTACAATACGTTTCAACCTTAATACAGCACTCACTTCAAAAGATAAATTCCTAATCGACTGCTGAGCCAAAGTCCTTCTATTACCAAAATCCCATGGATTAATCACATTTTCTAATGGTGGCTGATCATACTGTTTAGAGATATCTGGATTAAGCCTGATTTCGATTGCACCCCCTATTAACTCTGAAAAGTCATACTGGAATCCACCACCTACAGTAAAACCATAGTTGATCTTATTGACAAATGGATCGACTGGAAAGTAGCCAGCAAATCTTTCGTATTGCTCCAGATTAGTACTCAAGGTGTATTCAAGTCTGATCGCCAACAGGTAGTATGGCTTAGCTTTCTTATCCATATTTAGAATCCGCTTCGCACCGGTGATCAGATTGACATTATTAAATTCAAATCGCTGTCTTCCTCCTATGAAGTCATTACCTGCATTGTTAATAAACCGCTGTCGCTCAGAGCTGCCTCGCTTATGAAAGCCGACTTCTGCATATAGGGAAGAAGGTTCGTCTTCATCATAGCTTTCTATAAAAAATGAACCATGATAGGCTATTAAGGTCTGTCTTTGAATGCCGTTCCAGATTTGGAATTCAAGACTTGGGCCTAACTTAGGACCAAATACAAAACTTTGGGCTTTCATTTCTGGTGTGATACTTAACAGTACGAATAAACTGAGGGTAATCTTAATGACGCTTTTCAACATCAAATTCTTCTGATTCAAATAGAATTTCATCTTTACTTTGTTTTAAGATATCAACATGGCTGAAAAACTTAGGTCTTTTGCCCCAATGATGATACGCATTTAGATTTATTTCTTCTCCTTCGAGTGGTTGGCTTTTGGGTGGTAGCCTGTTATAGTGGTAGAGCTTTTCTAAGTTGATTTTATATTTTCTGGCGATGCTCACCATATCATCTCCCTGCTCCACGATGTGTACATACTGAGTATTATGATCCTGTAGGTCGAGGACTTGTCCATGATCAGTGATCACGACTTCATTTAAGGTAGTATGATATGAATCATCTGTGACGAAGATGGAAAGTGTGGGATCAGAAGCATTTTGATTCTTAGAGATTTGATCGTACTGGTAGAGTCGATAAGTCTCTATGAGCTTGATTAGTTTGCTACCATATCGAGTATCAGTGGCATATCCTGCATCTTGTAGGCCCATGGCCCATGCATGATAGTCATTAGAGCTTATGGTGAATAAGTGTCCATAGCGGTATTCCTTTTTAGGATTGAGTAGAAATGCGCTGTGAGCTCGGTATGAATCTTCTGCTGAGGCAAAGACTCTAAAACAGCTCTTCATCAAGTGACCATTTTTATCATAGTCATCATCCTTTACTTTCATTGTCGGTCCATTCCAATCGGATCCACACTTCATCCCAAAATGATTATTTCCTTTCTGACTTAAGGCACTCCTGCCATGATCTGACTCTAGTAATCCTTGTGCTAAAGTGATGCTCGCGGGTATTCCAGATAGATGCATCTCTCGAACTGCGATATCAGCATAGTCGGATATATAACTATGAGTCGCTGTTTGAGAGATCATCTGATTACAAAATATCGAGCTGCATAACAGCAAAGCGAGATATGTGCATTGGTTCTTTATCATATGAGTCATTTTGCTAATAGGTCTCTATATCTTCAATCAAACTTTATTCCAATCAAGTGAAAATCAGCCTATTTGGTGAATTAATTATGAGAGTCATACCTTTATATAACGAGACATTCACATATACTTTATACAATAAAAATTAGAATCAACGAAAATGACAGATTTATTAGATCTATTACAAGGACAGCTTTCAAGTGATGCGATCCATGCATTAAGCAAACACACAGGTATCAATGATGACACCAAGACAGCACATGCGAGTAATGCCATCATGGCATTTCTGACGAATGCTTTAGCGAAGAATACAGCGACGCCTCAAGGCGCTAATGCCTTATTAGGTGCTCTGGATAGAGACCATGACGGTGGTGTACTTAATGATGTCATCGGATTAGTCACTGGTAACATGGGGGCTAAGTATAACTCTAAAGCTTTAAATGGTATCGGTATCCTCGGTCACATCTTAGGCGCACGTCAGAACTCTGCTATAGAAGCTATAGGTAAGATGACGGGTCTTCGTAAGAATCAGACAGCTATGCTGATGGTGAAACTTGCACCGCTTGTCTTAGGGATGCTGGGTAAGAAGAAGAAAGAAGAAAATCTAAGAGCACCAGATCTGTCTGACTTATTAGGTAATAGTATCGCTAAAAGAGAACCTGCTGCGGAAAGAAGTGTCATCAGCAAGATACTGGATCGTGATGGAGATGGCAGCGTGATGGATGAGATCGGTAGTATGGGGATGAAGGTACTCGGGAATTATTTATTCAGGTAGGATGAATATGAAAAAAAACCAGTAACTAATGATCCCGCTTCTACTTTTTAACTAACTAACTGACTGATCAGAATATTCTATTTCTAACTTCGTATTAGATAAGTAAAATTACGCTGTGGTATGAATTCTGAAGTTCTGGCAAGTCGACTTATAATTCTATAACTATAAAGGATCATTGAAATACAAAAATTATTTTACTTATTACAGGTTTACTAATTTTTCGCTGCATTACAATAAATGAAAAGTAAGAGTTGAAAACATATAGTTTTCAACTCTTAGCACAGAGATTTGCATGTTTTAATATGTATGTCTTAAATTTTAATTGTTTGGAAACTAAAGAAGCCTTGGATACGATTTCCATCTGTATCGTAAATCATGACTATTAAATTTCCGCTGACACTTGATGTAGCTATGGATGCTGCATACCCAAGAGGTGTACCTGCAGTGACATAATCTGCATAGAAATAATTTTCTCCCGCAATGTCTATTTCGTACCAGTTTTGAGTCGTATTCCAAGTACATGAAAAATTTTGAGAGCCATTAATCACTTTTGCGTTAGAATTGATGACACCATATGCTAAAGCTGCAGTACCTGGAGGACCTTGTACTCCTGTTGCGCCAGTAGCTCCAGTTGGGCCAGTTGCACCAGTGTCGCCTTGAGGCCCAGGAGTGCCACTAGTGAGAGATTGCCATTTACCAGCTAAATATCCTTCAAAGTCCATCCCGTTAAACCGTATGGAGCCTTCGGTTTGACATTCTGTGTTTGCTATTTTAATGCCACCCTCGACTTCATGTAATTGACTACAATCTGGATCTTTGGAAGGTAAAGCTGTGAAGCCCGAGTTATCAGGATCAATATTGATATCACTGAAACTTGTGAGTCTTGCAGGAATTAAATAAGTCTCAAGATATGGAGTGACACTTGGATCGATGCCAGAACTTACTGTGGCACTAAATGTTTTGACCACGCTTTCTCCTGGCTGCAAGTCGGCTGGGCTACAAGAAATCACTGTTCCACCAGCTGGTTTGTCACTACCAGAAGTCGTGCCGTCATTATTGACACGTAGGTAAGCTTGGATACTGACATTTTGAGAACAAACGCCTTGGTTGTTATCTAATTGAGATGCAGCGTCTCCTACATTTTTAATTGTTGCGGCATAAGATATGCTGCCGTTTGCATCACAGGACAGGACTTCGACTGATTCTATGATGAGGTCTGGGCCACTGGTCGATTTACTTGGTAGTGGTGTGAAGCCAGAATTACTCGTGTCAACGTTCACATCACTAAATGCAGTTATTCTTTCAGGAATTAAATAAATCTCAAGATATGGAGTGATACTTGGATCGATGCCAGAACTTACTGTGGCGCTAAATGTTTTGACCACGCTTTCTCCTGGCTGCAAGTCGGCTGGGCTACAAGAAATCACTGTTCCACCAGCTGGTTTGTCGCTACCAGAAGTCGTTCCGTCATTATTGACACGTAGGTAAGCTTGGATACTGACATTTTGAGAACAAACGCCTTGGTTGTTATCTAATTGAGATGCAGCGTCTCCTACATTTTTAATTGTTGCGGCATAAGATATGCTGCCGTTTGCATCACAGGACAGGACTTCGACTGATTCTATGATGAGGTCTGGGCCACTGGTCGATTTACTTGGTAGTGGTGTGAAGCCAGAATTACTCGCGTCAACGTTCACATCACTAAATGCCGTTATTCTTTCAGGAATTAAATAAATCTCAAGATACGGAGTCACACTTGGATCAATGCCAGAACTTACTGTGGCACTAAATGTTTTGACCACGCTTTCTCCAGGCTGCAAGTCACTTGGGCTACAAGAAATAACCGTTCCACCAGCTGGTCTGTCACTGCCAGAAGTCGTTCCGTCATTATTGACACGTAGGTAAGCTTGGATACTTACATTTTGAGAACAAACGCTTTGGTTGTTATCTAATTGAGATACGACGTCACCAACATTTCTTATTGTGGCAGCATACGAAATACTTGTTGCATCACAAGAGAGGACTTGGACTGATTCCATGATGAGGTCTGGGCCTGTAGGTTGGGCAAAGGCTGTACCAAATGAGAAAAGAAAGCAAAGGCTAACTTGTATAAATTGTTTCATAGTAATAAATTTTTAATTTAAAATTGTATGTTATTTTTTCTATTAAATCGGTATTCACTTTTGAATAATATTTTGTCCTTTGTTGGTTGTATAAGAATCGTCGTACACAAATTAAATTATCGTTAGTGTTTTCAATAAATTGTCTGACATAAGATTCTTTGACGAGCTCTATCATTTCTTTACATTAAGTTTTCGGCATAGATTATTACGATGACCAATGACTGTGTAAGGGCTACTAAATAGATTAATGGCGATCTTCTTAATGCTGAAGTATAATCTGATAAGTTTGAATACTTCGAGTTCCCTTAGACTTAATGAGATCAAAGGTGTATGTTGATCTGAATTGATTGTTTTCATTTAGGCATTAATGATTGATTTTGTCAGTGGTCAATCATCACACTATTTCGTTACCTCGGAAAGAGTTTTTTTTAACGCTGAGTATTGATTATTTCGATTGAAATACTATTATTGAGATATTGAGGAAATAGATACAATTACATCTGGTTATCTGTAGTATAAATTACTTTACATCTAAAAATATAGGTAAATGCTGTTATTTAAGTGAACCCGATCCGTGTGTATGTCCTTCTATAAATGATCTATGTGTTGATGCAATAGCTATTCCTGATTTCAGTCCTTGCAATCTAATCCAAACTTCTATAGTAAGAGCTACTGCAGATCCTTCCTGAAACGAATACTTACCAAATCAAAGATGATATGTGGTATTTTTTAAATCAATGGCGAACGTTGTCAATATCAATCATAGGTACGGACCTGATTGATGTAGAAATTCACCTTTAGTCATCTATAAGGAATCTTAATCTACAAATTAAGAGCGATTGGCTGATACATGGTCAATTATTAAGAATTCTACAAGGTTTAATACAAAGCCTTCCATTCTATTAAATCCAGATTTTGAGGTGTTGGCGGATCAAACTTTCGAAGTCTATATCGAAGCTTGTTCAAATGATTAGAAATTATGCAATCTCTGGTTGCTTTAAAAATCTCTTAAATATTGACAATTGCTTAATTAAGGTATTGAGTAAAACTAAAATCACTGATCTTTATGCTATGGACTTTACATGGAGTAAGTCCTTTATCAGGCTCAAATAGAAAGTAATTCATATGGACATGTAGCTTATCTGTGGGAACCTTGGCTTTGTTAAGCTCTCTATAACTGCTTATGTTTTCACCATTTTGATATCTCGCATTGAAATGAACCGCATCAGGAATCCATTGAATAGAGAAAGTTATTGGAACGGAATCATTGATGTTAAACAATGCTTGCGACACAGCTGAATTAGCTTCTATGGCTTGGATAGTATAAGCGGCATTATTCTGATTATTCGTATCGATATGGTTTTGGATCTCTATATCTATTTCTTGATTGTCATTGGCATATAGGAATAAGCCTAGGACAGCATTTTCATCAAGATCATTGAGTGGCGTGGAGACTTTAAATGTATAAGTTCCATAACCTAAGGCTTTGGGTAATCTAACTTCTGATGCATACCATCGATCATATTCATTAGAAATGGTTAGTTCTATATCACCCTTACGGTTAACACATACATTTTTAGATGCCCAATAATTATCACGAGGACCTGCAGGTTCTATTAAGTGCTCTTTAATTTCCCAAGCATATCCGGAGAAGTCTATAAAATTTTGATCATCGACTGTATATACAGACTTTGAGCAAGAGAGTAGTGCCAGACAAACGCATAGAATTAATAGCAGTGAGTTATGAAACTTTATTCCTACCATCAGTCTTGGTTAAATTTGAAGAGCACATTGGATAATTGATGCCTATGTTTAGTTCTTATTCCATCTCCATCTCCTTCTCCGCTACCAATGGAAACTGCATCCCTTCAACATCAACCATAGTCTCCATCTTATTCTCATTAAATTTTCCTTTGACATTCACTTTATAGCCTTGATAATACACGTGAAAGCTAATTTCATTACCCTCTACCGTCAGATCGGTTAGGTCAGTAGTTCCCGCTTCTGATTCTGCAGTGCCTGTATATCCATCGGCTGATTGTACGAGTATAAAGCTCCCAGATACTTTACCTTCTGGAGTGTCTACTGTATATTTCCAAGTACCCGAATAATCTGCGATGGCCAAGTAAGATAAGATGCTAATGGTCAGTAAAATGATTTTCATATTTTCAATTTTTAATTAAGAAAAGATTTTATCTCTCTTTTTAGAATTTCAACCAAATGTAAAAAAATAGTGATATTCAATATCCAAAAGATAAAATTCGGTTTAATCAGACGGACAGGTCACGATCTCTTTTGAAATCTCTCCATTGATATCGATGGATATGAGATAGCAGTTACCATCTTTACCTACTAAAATAATTCCATCCATATTCTTCACATAGACTGATCCTGCTTCAGATGTAATGCCGACAGCTAACTCACAAGGACTTGTCATCTGACTACTGAAGGATAAACTGGCCTCTACTTGTCCATTAGTCATATTTGTTAAAATAGCTGTACAATCTTGCATGCCAAGCGAGACAGTAGGAATATTGATTTGATTGTTGTCCACATCCATCAACATAGGATTAGGATCAAAATTGCATATGATGGCTCCAATGGCGCCTTGGCTTTGTACATTCAAAAGCTTGGCCGTAAAGTCACAATGTCCTCTGTCTATAACTGCAATTTGGTCAGTATAATTTTCTGATATTGGATCACAAGCAGAATTTAATCCGTTATCATCTATGGGTACTCTAACTAATGCTCCTGTCCTTTCAATATTGGAAGTTGTAGTCGCACTAGAAGCCAAACCTTGATAACTCTCCGCTTGACCATGATAACATGTCAAGACGTATGCACTCTGCGACCAGCACATACTTGTGCTCATTATGAACAGCAATGTAAAATATATGAATTTCATTGTTGACATTTATGATGGTATACTAAATTAAAACTTTCAAATTGGGATAACAAATTAATAGTAAAGTAAAAACTTTCAACTACGAAGCTAATTATAAACAATTTCGATTCATTTCTTTATTCAAGAATATGTTGCTGTAATATCCTATAATGGTATTGCTCAACAAAATTTCATGTAAGTCATTACAGACATTTCCAATTTACAAACATGCACTTAAAATTTCCAAGCAAACCTGAAATAGGTTCCAAGATATTTATTTAGTAAAAAATATGTCAAATACCTGACTCATATACATTGGACCTTCACAGAGGTTATTGTACTATTCTACTTAAACAGATTAAAAGATAGGGGTTTTAACAAAAACTACCCAGAAGGATAGGGGTATAGACCTTTCGTCACCTCATCTTTACTTTATTATAAGAGCAAAAAAACATGTTGCGTATAACTTAAGTGTTGCTGCTTTTAGATAAAATTTAATGATCAATTCAAACTACTATGAAAAAAATAAGAACATTCCAACTGCTACTTCTATGCCTAAGTTGGCAACTATCATTTAGTCAAGTCGAAGTCGACAATGCTTCTGGAAATACGGTCATCAGCTTAGATTTTACAACATTCGATGCTGGCTAACTATCCATTAGAAATGTCAATGGAGAAGAACGTATCCTGGCGAAAGGAGGAGGCTCAACGCATGAATTTAAAGGCCTAAATAGCAACGAAAGTATAGTACTTAACGGGATAGCTGGCACCCTTTCTATGAGAGACATGGCTGGTGCAGAAAAACTAAAGCTATTTTCTAATTATGAAAATACTGGAAATGCTCGAATAAAAACTGACGAAATTGAAATAAGTGGAGGAGCTGATTTTGCTGAACATATTGATGTGATTTCAAATCACACTGAAGAAATCCAGGCTGGATATTTGGTTTCTATCGATCAAAATTCTTCTGGAAAATTAACTATTTCTGAGCATCCTTATGACAACAAATTGGCAGGGATAATCAGCGGGGCAAATGGGATTAGACCAGGCATGCTGATGGGACAAACTGGAGGTGTAGCCGATGGAGATTACCTAGTAGCTTTATCGGGAAGGGTATATGTATTTAAAGACAATTTAAAATAAAATAATCAGGAATAATAGAGCGGACAATCTTATCATTTGATTATGAAGTCCAAATTCATTGGAATCATCTCAAGGACTAATGTCAATGTATGCATCAAACTGCGCTCCTAAAGTCACTTCAAAATCTTGACTAAGTTCTATAAAATCTCCTGCTATATATTCTAAAATGTCATCAGTTTCTATCACATTAGCTGCTGTCAATTTTTCAGAAACGGATAAAGTAACGATCTGGTCCATCTCGATCAGATCGTCCACGTACTTTATCTGCGGCCAGTAATACTGACTATCTTAAGATAGAAATGATAACAGTTCTGCATCGCTCGCTTGCGTGAATAAGTCGACATTATTCAAACTCGAAGGTACTGACAAATCATCAAAGCGAGCAAAATCAAAACGACCAATCAGGTCAGGATTGAAAGAAATTCTTTCAGCTGGATCTAGACTAAGCGATGGATTCAGGGCATGGCTATTCTGAAAGAATTTATCATTACTATTGTCCTTAGGCTAGTCTGTATAAGTGACAAATCTGATCTGGATATCATCTGGAAAGTCAGCTCTGCTGTAACGTCGGTGGACTGTCCAGTTTTGATTTAGAAGTCTATACATCACTATGATAGCATCATTGATTCTCGCAATTCTGATTTGTATATCTGTAGTCTTAGGAATGGACGTTATTTAGAGATTGGAAGTTCCATTGGTGGTATTTTTGACTCCCAAAGTGTGAGCCTGCTCCAGAAAGGAGCTATCAGGATTTTTACGAATTTTTACCGGTAAAATAATCCGCTTATGTATTCGGTAGAATGCTTGATTAAAATGGAGTAAGAGATTTAATTATTCTTCATTTTTATTAGCCAGCTGGCCACATGCCGCATCAATATCTTTACCTCTGCTCCTTCTCACAGTTACCATAATTCCTTGATCTCTGAGGACTTTAGCAAAATCATCTATTTGAAGAGGGTCAGATTTTTCGTAAGTGACGCCTGCTACAGGGTTGTATTCAATAATGTTAACTTTTACTGGGAAGTGCTTACAGAGCTTCGCTAAGTTTTGTGCATCCTGTCGACTATCATTAAAGCCTTTGAATGTGATATACTCATAACTGATATGACCCTTACACTTACTGTGAAAATACTTAAGTGATTCCATGAGTGCTGACAGCGTATTTGTTTCATTGATGGGCATGATCTCATTACGCTTCTCATCATCTGCTGCATGTAGTGAGAGTGCCAGATTAAACCTGACTTCCTCGTCTGCCAGCTTAGTGATCATTTTAGCTATACCTGCGGTGCTGACAGTGATTCGTCTGGGAGACCAGCCAAGTCCTTTTTCAGAAGTAATGTGATTGATGCTGTCTAAGGTGTTCTGATAATTAAGTAATGGCTCGCCCATACCCATGTATACGACATTAGTTAATCGATGATCATATTTTTCTAAGCATTGCTGATTCACAATGACTACCTGATCATATATTTCAGATGCATCCAGATTACGCATTCGCTTCATCTGACCTGTGGCACAGAACTTACAGCTAAGGCTACAGCCCACTTGCGTGCTGACACATATCGTATAACGATTGTCTTTCTCGACCGGTATCAATACACTTTCGATCATGTGATCGTCATGCAGTTTGAATCTAGATTTGATGGTACCGTCTAAGCTATTCTGACTCTTGTCTAATATTAATGGCCTAAAGACGAATGCAGCATTTAGCTTTTCTCTTAGCTCCAGTGAAAGATTCGACATAGCATCAAAATTATGCGCTGCTTTCACCCATATCCATTCATGGATTTGCTTAGCTCTAAATTTTTTCTCACCATGGGCTTCGGACCATTGAGTCAGTTCATCAAGACTGAGTTTTCTGATGTCGATCTTGACTATTTCTTCTGTATGTGATGCTTGACTTTCCAATGGACTAATCTGAGATATAGTAAGTGACTTTAGTCAGCCATTTTTCAGGGTCTTTCACTGTAGTCGGGTCGGTGATGTACTCTTCGATCACGGGGTAGTCATTAAAGAGACCATTATCTTTCATGAAGTCCTCGATCGCTGTATGAGCTTTCTCAGTCAGATGATAGTCTCCATAGTAATTGACTTGTATTGCTCGCTTTGCTGGCATAGTCAGCGATGATACATCAGGTATGATCAGTGACTCTTTAGTCGGAATCGCAGCTGCCATATCTATTTTTCCTCGATTAGAATTAAAATTATAAAACAGGCCGCATGGCATACCATCCATTTCCACGCCTACTTCTTGGACTTTTGAAAATAGAGATCCCAGATTAGTCGCATAGAATTGTTGGATTTTAGATTCGTCTACCTCTTGACGATTCAGAATAAAGTGTTTCTCAGGGAGTCTGATGTCATTGATTTTGTATCCATTATAAGTCTTCGATTGATGACGTGACTCAACTATCTCTTTCAGATTAGACAGGCCTTGCTTGAAGTCTTTTTCCATGGTCCCTTTCATGCCCATGACCAGCATCATACCGCGCATGATAAATGGCAACTCGCTAGACTCCATGCCCCATGTTACTAATGATTTTCCACTTCCAGAATCTTTGAATGTCCAGTAGCCATATGAAGGCTCATCCCAGCCATCGATGGTTAGTTTCGTCTTGATTCTCTCTCCTTCGATAGACTCTACGATCTCTTGCTTACCATCACCCTCCTGCTCACTGAGCCAGGTAGATATAGCACCAGTACCTTCTATCTTACCAGGATAGCTGATGACCATAGCCGTATCTCTTTTCTGCCATGTTCCCCATCTTTCCCAAGCCTTTATATTATTGACCAGATTAAAGGATAGTTTTTTTGGAGCATCTATTTCAATTGATTGCTCTGTATTAAAGTCTTTTGGCCCTACGAAGCAGAGCAGGCAATATACACCTACGATCAGCAGCAACGGAAGGACTACATATTTCAAAATTTTCATGATTATTACTATTTATATCTCGTTGATTATTGGGGAATGCGTTTTACAATTAATGATAAATCCTTTGATATCTACTAATTATGTGAGTCATGTTTCTATACCTTCTTTTTTAAGTCGAATATGTCTATATAGCCTTGCTAACAAATAGATCACCACAGCAAAAGCGATGATACCAATAGCGGCCTTGACAAAATCCAATGAATTCTTAAATACAGCTAAGAGTACAATGGTCAAAAGGAAAATAGAGGGTAATTCGTTCCATAGTCTAAATTGAAAAGAACTGAAACCTGTTTTTCCAATGACTAATTTTTTTATTAATGACTTACAATGATGATGATATCCACTTAGTATGATGACTAAGATTAGCTTAAAGTGTAGCCAATAATTGACAGTGAACCACTCCCATCCATTACTTACAATCATCATCGTCCCACATATCCATGTCAGGAGCATAGCAGGTGTGCAGATGATCTTATACACTCGCTTCTCGATGTCCTGATACTGAGCTGTGAGTATATCGCTCTTCACTTTCTCAAAGTCAAATGCCTCCGTGTGATACACAAATAGTCGAACCAGAAAGAACAGCCCCGCGAACCACGCGACGAAACCGAAAATATGGAGTGCTTTTAGGAGCAAATACATGGTGCAAAGATCGGTAAATAATATGTGGAATAGAAATGATAATCATCTCCCTTTGACTCACCTGGTCCTAAGTAAGGTAAGACCATTATTCTGATCTGTGATGCCTGTAATATCTTATGTGTCGAAAGTGAAGTAAGGATGGCATGAGGGACAGAAAGCACTAAAGTCATAGCTATTCATCATCCAAATACTTTGTCAACCTTTGGAATCCCGATACAAATACATTCTCTTTCAGTTGTGCTTTATGATCTATCCAGCCGACGACCCATCCTGTATCTGCTTTGATGTCTTTGAGTGCATTCCAAAAGCCCCGAGTTACCTTAGGTGAAGTTGAGCTTTTGATTTCGACACCTATCGTTTTGCCATTGCCTTGCGAATATCTGCCTAATTTTAGCATATAATCAATATGACTTTATAGAAACGAGTTGAAAATACTGGCTAAACGAGTAATCCATTATTGATAAAAGTATCTGGAATTCAGCAATTACTTTTAACACATTTGATGAGCCACTTTATTCAAAAACTTAAATATAAACGAACGCTATGACCATTTCCCATTAGCTTTGTTTCTCAGTGGTAGGATATTTCAAAAGATCGTTTCAAGGACTCCCTAAGAATGTGTGGTCTCTGGCAGTAGTGATGCTGATCAATCGCAGTGGAATGATGGTCGTCCCCTTCTTGTCGCTTTATATGCTCGATGTATTGGGTTGGTCTAAGACCCAAGCAGGGATAGGGACAAGCGTCTATGGGTTAGCAGGATTATTAGGAGCATTCGCAGGAGCTTAGCTGTGTGATATATATGGGACGTATAAGGTCTTGATGGTCAGCCTGATTGTAGCTGGGTTTAGTTTTTTTGCTTATCCTCTGATTACAGAGTTTTACGCGCTGATCAGCTGGATATTCGTGACCGTCTGTATTGCAGATATGATGAGACCAGCGATATTCACAGCGATCAGTGATTATTCTGATAAAGACAATGTGGCAAGAGGCATCTCGTTGATTAGAATGGCAATTAATTTAGGTATAGCTATCGGTCCAGCTGTAGGTGGCTTTTTGGCATTTCATTATGGTTATAATTGGCTATTTATTGTCGATGGGATTACTTGTTTGATTGCCGCTGTAGCTTTGTATCTATTAGTCGAAGATAAGCCGATCATAAAGGGAAATGACAAACTGAAAAAGACTAAACAAAGCCCTTACACAGATAAGTCCTTTATACTTTTCATGGCTTTGAATTTGATTGTGCTGACTGCATTTTTCCAAATCCTGTACACGACTCCTGTTTATTTAAAGGAAGTCTTAGGTATTCAGGAGAATCTCATCGGGTGGTTTTTTACA
>Ga0209187_1003218_pt1 | contig 13987 bp, 10 predicted proteins | sample BantaG_FD_187430 | JGI IMG/M metagenome (GOLD analysis project Ga0209187, IMG submission 187430) | Marine algal microbial communities from Bantry Bay, Ireland - BantryBay_4 metaG (SPAdes) (version 2) | ecosystem: Host-associated > Algae > Red algae > Unclassified | place: Bantry Bay, Ireland... | reverse complement strand
GACGGCGCCGTTCGCCTGCCGCCGCGCTGATGCCGTCGGCGACCGGCGATGCGCTCGAGTGCGAGCTGTCCGGCGACGCCTGCCCGGGGCCGGGCCGGTCCCCCGGACAGCGCGGGTAAGATGGTCCCCCGAACGAAGGCGACTCGCGGCCTTCGCTCCCGACTCTCCGCCCGCTCCGGCGACCCGCTTCGAGGTATTCATCAGGCATGTCAGACAAGAAGAACCGGATCATCTACACCGCGACCGACGAGGCGCCGTTCCTTGCGACGGCCTCGTTGCTCCCCATCGTCCGCACGTTCGCCGCTGCCGCGGACATCGATGTCGCGCTCAGTGACATCTCGGTGGCCGCCCGGGTGCTCGCGGAGTTTCCCGAGTACCTGAAGGAGGATCAGCGCGTCCCGGACAACCTCGCCGAGCTCGGGCGCCTGACCCAGGATCCGGACACCAACATCATCAAGCTGCCGAACATCAGCGCCTCGGTCCAGCAGCTGAAGGCGTGCGTCCGCGAGCTTCAGGGCAAGGGTTACGCGGTGCCGGACTTTCCGGGCGACCCGCAGACCGAGGAGGAGCTCGAACTCCGGCGCCGCTTCGGCAAGCTGCTCGGCAGCGCGGTCAATCCGGTGCTGCGCGAGGGCAACTCCGATCGACGTGCCCCGAAGGCGGTCAAGGAGTTCGCCCGCAAGCATCCCCATTCGATGGGTGAGTGGAAACAATGGTCGCGCACGCATGTCTCTCACATGCACGCCGGTGATTTCTACCACGGCGAGCAGTCGCTCACCGTCGACACGCCGCGCACGGTCCGCATGGAACTGGTTGCCGACGGCGGCGATACCGTGGTGCTCAAGTCCGGGATCGCGCTGCAGGAAAGCGAGATCATCGACCTGATGTTCATGAGCAAGACGGCGCTGTGCGAGTTCTACGAGCGCGAGATGGAGGACTGCCGCGAGGCCGGCATCCTGTTCTCGCTGCACGTGAAGGCGACGATGATGAAGGTCTCGCACCCGATCGTGTTCGGGCACGCGGTGCGCATCTACTACAAGGATGCCTTCGACAAGCACGGCGCCTACTTCGACGAGCTCGGCATCAACGTCAACAACGGCATGGCGACGCTGCACGAAAAGCTGGCTGAACTGCCGACGTCCAAGCGCGAGGAGATCGAACGAGATCTGCACGCCTGCCGCGTGCACCGGCCGCGTCTGGCCATGGTCGACTCGGCGAAGGGCATCACCAACTTCCACTCCCCGAGCGACGTCATCGTGGACGCGTCGATGCCGGCCATGATCCGCTCGGGCGGACAGATGTGGGGCGGAGACGGCAAGCCCTATGACTGCAAGGCGGTCATCCCGGAGTCGACGTTCGCCCGGATCTATCAGGAGATGATCAACTTCTGCAAGTGGCACGGGAACTTCGATCCCGCCACGATGGGCACGGTGCCGAACGTCGGCCTCATGGCGCAGAAGGCGGAGGAGTACGGCTCGCACGACAAGACCTTCGAGGCCGGCAGTGCCGGCATCGCGCGCATCATCGACGTCGATTCCGGCGAGGTGCTGCTCGAGCGGCGTGTGGAGGAGGGCGACATCTGGCGCATGTGCCAGGTCAAGGACGCGCCGATCCGCGACTGGGTGAAGCTCGCGGTCCGTCGCGCGCGCGCCTCGGAGACGCCGGTCGTCTTCTGGCTCGATCCCTACCGCCCGCACGAGAACGAGCTGATCGCCAAGGTCGAGGCTTACCTGAAGGATCACGACACCGAGGGCCTGGACATCCAGATCATGTCGCAGGTGCGTGCGATGCGCTACACGCTGGAGCGCGTCGCCCGCGGTCTCGACACGATCTCGGCGACCGGTAACATCCTTCGTGACTACCTTACCGACCTGTTCCCGATCCTCGAGCTCGGAACCAGCGCGAAGATGCTCTCGCTCGTGCCGCTGATGGCCGGTGGCGGACTGTTCGAGACCGGTGCCGGGGGCTCCGCACCGAAGCACGTGCAGCAGCTGGTCGAGGAGAATCACCTGCGCTGGGATTCGCTCGGGGAGTTCCTGGCACTCGCCGCCTCCATCGAGGATCTCGGCGTCAAGCAGGACAACCCCAAGGCCAGGGTGCTCGCGACGGCGCTGGACACGGCGACCGGTCGCCTGCTGGAGAACGGCAAGTCACCGTCGCGCAAGGTCGGGCAGCCGGACAACCGGGCCAGTCATTTCTACCTGGCGCTGTACTGGGCGGAGGCGCTCGCCACCCAGACCGAGGAGCCTGACATGGCGGCGCGGTTCAAGCCGTTGTTCAAGCAGCTCGGCGATCAGGAAGACGCCATCGTGAAGGAGATGCTCGCGGTGCAGGGTCAGGCGGCCGACGTGGGCGGGCACTTCTTCCCGGACCCGGCGCTGTGCGAGAAGGTCATGCGACCCAGCGCGACCTTCAACGGCATCCTGGCGTCGGCGGGTGCGTGAACGACCCGGTCGCCCCGCTCGCCGAACACTTCCACGTCGACCTCGCCGCTGTCCTCGATCGTGTGCGGGCGATCGATCCGCGCGCCTACGCGCGGGGCCGCGATGCACTGGATGGCGCGGCCACGTGGCTGAGTCCGTTCATCACGCACGGCATCATCTCCACCCGCGATGTCGGGGAGATCGTGCGGGAGAGCCACGACGCGCAGGCCAGCGAGAAGCTTCTGAACGAACTGGGCTGGCGGGAGTTCTTCCACCGCACCTGGCAGCTCGAGGGCGAGCGCATCTTCGGCGATCTGAAGCACCCGCAGGACAATGTGCGCTCCGAGGTCACGCCGTCGGCGGTGCTCGACGGCGACACCGGCGTCGATGGCATCGACGTGCCGATACGGCACGTGATCGCCGAGGGCACGATGCACAACCACGCTCGACTGTGGACGGCCGCGGTGACGACGCGCTTCGGACGCACCTGGTGGCTCGAGCCCGCGCGCTGGCTCCACTTCCACCTCCTCGATGGTGATCTCGCGAGCAATCATCTGTCCTGGCAGTGGGTGGCCGGCACGTCGCGCGCGAAACCCTATGTGATGAATCAGGCCAACGTGAACCGGTTCGCCGGCACCGATCAGCACGGGACGTGGCTCGACGTGGCGTACGAGGCGCTCGACACGCTCGCGCTGCCGAAGGACCGTGCGGCTCGTCGAGCGGTGGACTACGCAGGCTTCGACGCGCGCGACACGATGATGCCTCAGCTGCCCGGCCGGCACCTCGCGGACGAGCCGGATGCCCTCGTCGCCGGCACGCCCGTCGCGCTGCGCTCGATCTGGAACCTCGACCCGCGCTGGCGGGAGGATCTGGACAGGCAGATCGTCTTCATCGATGTCGATCATGCGCTCGACTGGCCGATGAGCGCGAAGCGATGGGCGCTCGTCGAGCACTGGGCGGACCAGTGCGGCGCGACGGTGCTGCACGGGAGCCTCGACGAGCTGCGCGCTGCCGCCGCGGACACGGACGTCGTGCGTCGGGAGTACCCCGCCTGCGACGGTTGGCCGGGAACGGTGGAGGAACGTCCGTGGCTCTACCCGATGCCCGGCATGCCGTTCCCGAGTTTCACGAAGTTCTGGAAGCAGGTGAAAGGCACGCAGGGGCCATGACGACCGGGGCCCGTCGCGCGGGAAGGCAGCGTGGCGACGGGGTGATAGGTTGGCAGCCCCCTCCGCAGACGATCGGGTGCGCGACATGAACGACGTCCTCGACTTCTGGTTCGACGAGCTCGACCCCTCTCGGTGGTACAGGAAATCGGATGCGCTCGACGCCCGCATCGTCGCGCGGTTCGCGTCGCTTCATCAGGCCATCGTCGCCGGCGAGAGGGCCGCGTGGCGCGACACCCCCGACGGCCGCCTTGCCGAGATCATCGTGCTCGATCAGTTCTCCCGGAACATGTTCCGGGGCTCGCCGCTGGCGTTCGCCACCGATCCGCTCGCGCTCGCACTCGCCCAGGAGTCGATCCGCGCCGGCGCCGACACCGCGCTGGACGACTCCCGTCGCGCCTTCCTCTACCTGCCGTTCATGCACAGCGAGTCGGCGCTGATCCACGAGGAGGCGATGCGCCTGTTCGCGGACCTGCCCAATCTCGACTTCGAGATCCGGCACAAGGCGCAGATCGACCGCTTCGGGCGCTACCCGCACCGAAATGCGGTGCTCGGGCGAGTCTCCACGCCGGAGGAACTCGAGTGGCTGGAGACCAACGAGGGATTCTGAGGGCGTCGACCGAAGGATCCTTGACGCGGAGTGCGCCCGCACGACGGTCTGGTTCGTCGAGCGGACCGCCTGCAGAGCCAGTCGGCGTGAAATGCCGTAGGCTTGCGCGTCTCTCTGTCGGCAACCTGCGCCCCGGCGCTGCGGAAGGATAGTCATGGCTGCAAATTCGGTTCTCACCCACCGAGATGTCGGGGTGTTGACCGTCGCCGGCGTCGAAGCTCCAGAGGTCGTGACCTCAGCGTGGATCGACGAGCAGCTGTCGGAGACTTACGAGCGCAACGGGTTGAAGGCGGGCATCCTGACCGACCTCGCGGGCATCGAGGCGCGGCGGTGGTGGCCGGAGGAAGTGACGTTCGATCAGGCGGCGGCCCGGGCGGGCCGCAAGGCGCTCGAGGCGTCCGGCATCGATCCGGCGCGGGTCGGCATGCTCATCTCCACCTCGGTGTGCAAGCACCATCTCGAGCCGTCGATCGCCTGCGCCGTGCACCACGAGCTCGGCCTGTCGACGAGCTGCCTGAACTTCGACGTGGGTAACGCCTGTCTCGGGTTCATCAACGGCATGCAGATCGCCGCCGCCGCCCTCGACACCGGCTCGATCGACTACGCCCTGATCGTCGACGGCGAGGGCTGCCGCCTGACCCAGCAGGCGACCATCGAGCGGCTGCAGCGCCCGGACGCCACGGCCGCCGACGTGTTCGCCGAGTTCGCGTCGCTGACCCTCGGGTCAGGCGCGGCCGCGGCCGTGATGTGCCGCATGGAGCATCACCCCGAAGCGCATCGGCTCGTGGGCGGCGTCGCGCGTAGCGGCACCCAGCATCACGAGCTGTGCATCGGCGATCTCGACCGGATGCGCACCGATTCCCGCGGTCTGCTGGTGGCAGGGCTCGAACTCGTCGAGCACGCCTGGAAGAACCTCGGTGACGATTTCGACTGGGCCGACGGCATGGACCACTACATCGCGCACCAGGTGAGCCAGCGCCACACCGACATGCTGTGCGAGCGGCTGAACATCGATTCCGCTCGCCTGCCGCGGACCTTTCCGCAGTTCGGCAACGTCGGTCCCGCTGCCGTGCCGATCACGCTCGCCGCGCACCAGGACCGGATCGCCGAAGGTGACCGCGTCCTGTGTCTGGGGATCGGCTCGGGGCTCAACGCGAACTTCACCGAAATCGTCTGGTGAGTTCGCCCCTGGCCCTGCCGGACGACACGACGTGGCGCCGGTGGGGCATCGAGCCGTCGTGGTCGCGGCATCTGGACGTGACCGATCGGCACGGCGTGTCGCATCGCTGGCACGTGCTCGACACGGGGAGACCGACATCGGCGGGACCGGTCGGTCAGGAGCGCGCCGCCGGCCCGCGCGAGCAGGCGGGGAAGGCGGACCCGTGCGCGACCATCGTCTGCGTGCACGGCAACCCGACCTGGGCCTACGCGTGGCAGACCTTCCTCGCTCGCTTCGCCGGACGTCATCGGGTGGTCGCGATCGATCAGCTCTCGATGGGCTACAGCGAGCGGGTCGCGCCGCGCCGCTACGCCGAACGCGTCGCGGACCTCGGCGACATCATCGGCGCGCTCGACATCGATGCCGCCTCTCCGCTGGTGCTCGCCGCGCACGACTGGGGGGGAGCCATCGCGATGGGATGGGCGGTCGACAACGCCGAGCGGCTGGCGGGCATGGTGCTGTGCAATACGGGGATCCGCGTGCCCGACGGTCGAGCCGCACCGGCCATCATCCGTCTGGCCGCGTCCCGGCCGCTGCGTGACCTCGTCTGCCGACGGACCGCGGGCTTCGTCGAGGGCACGGTCCGGCTGTCGGGGTCGCGCATCGCTTCGATCGATCGCGAGGCCTTCCGGGCGCCGTACCGGCGCGCCGCCGATCGACAGGCGGTCGCGGACTTCGTCGGCGACGTGCCGCTCGTCGCCGGTCACCCGTCGGAGGCCGCGCTCGCCGATGTCGCGTCCAGACTCGGTGACGTGAAGGCACCGGTGCTGCTGGCCTGGGGCTCGCGCGACATCGTGTTCGACGACGACTTCGCGGCCGACCTCGGTGCGGCCCTGCCGAACACGCGACTGCAGCGCTACCCGGCCGCCAATCATCTGGTCATGGTCGAGGCCGACGTCGCGGGGGCGGTGGACACCTGGCTCGCCGATGTGCTCGCGTCGGCCGGGATGCCGACCTCCACGCCGGCTGCGGGAGCGTCCGATACCGCCGCCGACGCGCCCTCGCCGACGACGGTGTTCGACGGGCTCGAGCGACGCCGGCGGTCCGACGAGATCGCCATCAGCGATCTCGCCGCGGGCAAGCACATCGACTTCGCCGCCTTCGTCGCCCGCGTCGACGGGGTGGCTGCCGACTTGCGCGAACGCGGCCTGCGACCCGGCGATCGGGTGGCGATGCTCACGCCGCCGAGCATCGACCTGATCGTCGCGGTGTACGGCGTGTGGCGCGCCGGCGGCGTCACCGTGATCGCCGATCGCGGGCTCGGGCTGCGCGGCCTCGGCGGGGCGGTATCCTCGGCACGCCCGCGCTTCTCGATCGGACCGCGTGCGGCGCGAGTCGTCAGTGCCGTGATGCGCTGGGCGCCGCGCGCCGCGCACGTCGATGTCGCCGAGCTGATGCGAGCGGCTGCAGATGCCGGCCAGTCACGTGTCGACCTGCCGTTGCCCGACGCCGCGGACGAGGTGGCGATCCTGTTCACCTCCGGCGCGACCGGACCGGCGAAGGGCGTGCGCTATCGCCACCGTCAGCTCGCCGCCCAGCGCGACGCCCTCGCGAGGACCTACGGCATCACGCTGGACGATCGGCTCGTCGCGGCCTTCGCGCCCTTCGCCCTGTACGGGCCGACGCTCGGTGTGCCCACGGCACTCGCCGACAGCGACGTGACCCGGCCGGGCAAGCTCACCGCGCGTGCGCTGGACGATGCCTGCGCCGCGGTGTCGGCGACGATGGTGTTCGCCTCGCCGGCCGCGCTCGCCAACGTCGCCCGGACCGCGGCCGAGGCCGGACCGATTCCCGCCATCGGCTCGGCACGGGTGATCTTCAGCGCGGGGGCGCCGGTCCCTGCCGAGACCTTGCACGCGGTCGCGAGCCTTGCCCCGGGTGCCTCCCTGCACACCCCTTACGGTATGACCGAGGCCCTGCCGGTGGCCGACATCGATCTGGCCGGCATCGATGCGGCGGAGGCCGCCCGCGGCGTCGTCGGCGTCTGTGTCGGTCAGCCGGTGTCGGGGTGCGAGGTCGCCATCGTGCCGCTTTCGGGCGATGCGATCGAGCGCGTCGGACCGGGCCTGACCGGCGAGATCCTGGTGCGGGCGCCCTGGGTCTCCGAGGGCTACCTCGGCCGATGGCACACCGAGCGCCTGGCCCGCCCGGGCGACGGATGGCATCGGACCGGCGATGTCGGGCACCTCGACGACGACGGGCGACTGTGGGTCGAGGGCCGGGCGGTTCACATCATCGACGCCGTCGAGGGGCCGGTCACCTCCGTGCCGCTCGAACGCGCGGTCGAACGCGCGCTGGTGCCGATGTCGAAGGCCCAGGCCGGCCGCGTGGCCGCGGTCGGCGTCGGCCCGGTCGATCGGCAGCAGATCGTCGTGGTGATCGAGGGCGCCGGAGGCGTGCTCGCCGACGCCGACACCAGCGCCGCCGTGCGCGAGGCGGTGGCCCATCCGGTGGCGGCCGTGTTGTGCCTGCCGCGGCTGCCGGTCGATATCCGGCACAACGCCAAGATCGACCGATCCGCGGTCGCGCGCTGGGCGTCCGGCATCCTCGCGGGCGGACCGGCGGGCAGGTTGCGTCGATGAAGGTTCTCGTCACGGGCGGCTCGAGCCTGATCGGCGCAGGCGTCGCCAACGCCCTGCAGCAGCGCGGCGACTCGGTGTCGGTATTCCAGCGTTCGACGAGCACGTCGGTGTCGCCCGACGTCGAGCAGGTGCTCGGCGATGTGCGCGATGCGTCCGCGGTCCGGGCCGCGCTCGACGGCTGCGACGCGGTCGTGCACCTGGCGGCCAAGGTCGGCGTCGTCGGCACTTGGCAGGACTACGAGTCGATCAACGTCGACGGCACCCGCCACGTCGTGGAGGGGATCCGTGCGCTCGGTATCCGACGATTCGTGCACGTGTCCTCGCCATCGGTCGCGCACGGCGGCGAGTCGATCGTCGGGGGTGGGGCGGATCCCGCGGTCCTCGATCACGGGTCGGCCTGGTACCCCACGAGCAAGGCACTCGGCGAGCGGCTCGCGCTGGAGGCGGCGTCCGAGGCCTGCGGTGTCGTCGTCATTCGACCTCATCTCGTCTGGGGCCCCGGTGATACCCAGCTGGTGGGGCGGATCATCGAGCGCGCGCGGGCGGGCCGTCTGGCGCTGGTCGGCGGCGGGCGGGCGCTGGTGGACTCCACCTACGTCGACAACGCCGTGTCGTCGCTCGTGGCCGCACTCGACGCCGTCGGGCCGGGGGCGATCTGTTCGGGCAAGGCCTACGTGATCGCGAACGGCGAGCCTCGGCCGATACGCGAACTCATCGAAGGCTTCTGCCGGGCCGCGGACGTCGCCTTCGCGCCGCGCGATGTGCCCCTCGCGGTGGCGCGTCCCCTCGGCTCCGCGATCGAGTGGGCGTGGCCCCGGCTCGGCCGGGACGACGAGCCGCCGCTGACCCGCTTCATCGCCCGGCAACTCGGCACCGCCCACTGGTTCGACCCTCGCCCGGCACGGGACGATCTCGGCTGGACGCCGGCGGTGACGATCGACGACGGGCTGATCGCCCTCGCGGCCGGGTTCGGGGCACGGATTCCGAACGACCACCTGGAATGAAATTCGCGTAGGTCCGTGTCGGTCCGCGGGCCGACGCGGGCGCGTTCGTGCACCCTGCCGAGCGGGCGGATCGTCGTGCGAGGTCAGGCTCGCGAAGCCGCTTCGGCCACGGCTGCCGATGGTACATTCCGACCCGCACGAACACCCCGGAACACCCGTTCCGCAGAGCGGCGCGACCGGTATGCCGGGAGCACGTCCGTCGCGTAGGTCAACCCGAGCAAGGCGAAGGCATGGCAGACAGGATCGAGAAGCACGGGCTGCAGGTGGCGAGCGTCCTCGCCGAGTTCGTCGAACAGCAGGCCCTGCCGGGCACCGGAGTCGACGCCGAGACGTTCTGGGCAGGGTTCTCGACGCTGGTTCACGAGATGGGTATCCGCAACCGCGAACTGCTCGCGGAGCGAACCCGACTCCAGACGGCGATCGACGCCTGGCACATCGCCCATCGGGATGTCGCCTTCGACCGCGATGCCTACGAGACTCACCTTCGGGAGATCGGCTACCTGTTGCCCGAAGGCGACGCCTTCGAGATCGATACCGCGAACGTGGATCCGGAGATCGCGCAGGTCGCCGGTCCGCAGCTGGTGGTGCCGATCACCAACGCGCGGTTCGCGCTGAACGCCGCGAATGCGCGCTGGGGCAGCGTCTACGACGCGTTCTACGGCACCGACGCGATGGGCACGCTGCCCACGCCGGGCAAGTACGACCGTGGGCACGGCAGTCGCGTGGTCGCGCGTACGCGGGTGTTTCTCGATCGCGCCTTCGCGATAGCCGGCGGCAGCCACGCCGACGTCACCGGCTACGCGATCGAGGCGGGCGCACTGCGCGTGGACGGCATGCCACTCGAGGACCCCTCGAAGTTCGTGGGCTATCGCGGCGATCCGGCGCGACCCGATGCGGTGCTTCTCGTCAACAACGGCCTGCATGTCGAACTCGTGTTCGACGACACGCACCCGATCGGGAGCAAGGACCAGGCGCGACTCGCCGACGTCCGGCTCGAGAGCGCCGTGACCGCCATCATGGATTGCGAGGACTCGGTGGCCTGCGTCGATGCCGAGGACAAGGTGCAGGCCTATGCGAACTGGCTCGGCCTGATGCAGGGGAACCTCACGGCGACGCTCGAGAAGGGCGGCAAGAGCATCACGCGTCGGCTGCACGATGACGTCGAGTATCGCGGACCCGACGGTTCGGCGATCACCCGCAAGGGAAGGGCCTTGCTCTGGATCCGCAACGTCGGTCACCTGATGACCACACCTGCGATCCTCGACCGGGAGGGGCACGAGGCCTTCGAAGGTCTGATGGACGCCATGCTCACGACGCTCGTCGCCCTGCACGACCTGAAGCGCGAGGGCGGAAATTCGGTGTGTGGCTCGATCTACGTCGTCAAGCCCAAGATGCACGGACCGGCGGAGGTTGCCTTCACCGACGAGATCTTCGCGCACGTCGAGACCGTGCTGGGCCTCGCGCCGCACACCGTGAAGGTCGGCATCATGGACGAGGAGCGGCGCACGACGGTCAACCTCAAGGAATGCATCCGGGCGGCGAAGTCGAGGGTCGCCTTCATCAACACCGGCTTTCTCGACCGGACGGGCGACGAGATCCACACGTCCATGGAGGCGGGACCCTTCAGCCGCAAGGCGTTCATCAAGCGTCGCCAGTGGATCGGTGCCTACGAGGATCAGAACGTCGACATCGGCCTGGAGTGCGGGTTCTCCGGCAAGGCGCAGATCGGCAAGGGCATGTGGGCCATGCCGGACCTGATGGCGGCGATGATCGAGCAGAAGATCGAGCATCCGAAGTCGGGCGCCAACTGTGCCTGGGTGCCGAGCCCGACCGCCGCGACCTTGCACGCCCTGCATTATCACGACGTCGACGTGTTCGCCGTGCAGGCGAAGCTCCTGGCGGGTGGCCGACGTGCCTATGTCTCTCTGATCCTCGACATTCCGCTGGCCCGGTTCCAGCGCTGGTCCGAGGCGCAGCTGCGCGAGGAGATCGAGAACAATGCGCAGGGAATCCTGGGCTACGTGGTGCGCTGGATCGACCAGGGGGTGGGCTGCTCGAAGGTGCCGGACATCGACGACGTCGGTCTGATGGAGGACCGTGCCACCTGCCGGATCTCCTCGCAGGCACTGGCGAACTGGCTGCACCACGAGGTGGTGAGCAAGGACCAGGTCATGGAGGCGATGAAGAAGATGGCCGCCGTCGTGGATCGGCAGAATGCCGACGACGCGAGCTACGCGCCCATGGCCCCGGACTTCGACGGCATCGCGTTCAAGGCCGCCTGTGATCTGGTATTCGAGGGACGCGAACAGCCGTCCGGCTATACCGAGCCGGTCCTTCATCGACGACGGCTCGAGCTGAAGGCGAACGGCTAGCGAAGGAGCCGAAGGGCGGACGTCGCCCGGCGGCCGGGCGCTGGCCGACAGAGATACGCGCTACTGCCGGACGTAGATGTCGGCGTCATCCGGGTCGCAGTTGAAGGCCACGATGGTGTCCGAGCCGACCTCGTGCGACACCCGGTGGCTGACCGAGACCGGCTCGCCGTCCTGACGACAGTCGTTTCTCGGGTCGCCGACCGGAACTTCCACGGTGCGGTTGAGCTCCTGGAAGGTGCAGAGCGCGTCTCCGCCGCAGACCAGAATGAACGCTGACGTGTCGTTCCAGTCCGCGAACGTCATGTCGAAGGCCTGGATCTCACGCTCGCAGCCGTCGCCGCGATCCTCTGCGCGCGTGACGTCGACCGCGACACCGGTCTGCGAATAGTTCAGGGTGACCTGGTTGGCCGCGCCGTCGCAGCCGGTTTCGCGCGCCTCGACCCAGCTCGTCCCCCGCAGGTCGAGCACGATCTCGTCGCCGGCCGGCGGCGCGAGCGAGAGCGGGGTGTCGAGCGAAAGGTTCAGATGATCGAGCGCTTGCCGAGGGTCGATCAGCATCGTCGTGATCGAGCCCGAGTTGGCCACGAGATTGACGACCGCGGGGTCACGGGCGAACGTCTCGAAGTCGACATCGAACTCGATCGCGGATGCACTCGCGGCGGCTTCGGCGGCGATGTCGATCCCGTTGCTCGGGTCGCCGTCCCGATCGAGCGACTGCAACAGGCTGGCGATGTTGATCGTCATCGCGGTCGGATCGTCGCTGCCGGCGGCGAGGTCCACCGGCGTGAGACGCTCGGCGGCAGGTGTCGAGGGCAGCCTCGTGTCGCCGATCGAAAAGGTCACCGACTCGCCGTCCCGGTAGTCGAACGTGCCGTTCGCGTCCGTCACCCCGTCGCCTGTCTCGGTGGTGAAGGTGAGTCCCTGCACCGGGCTGTCGACGAAGGTGCCGGAGCGGACGTCTGCCTCGGACATCTCGCCTGTCGTTCCGCTCGTCGTTTCCTCCGCAGCTGTCGCAGGCGTGCCCGAAGGCCCGTCCCCGGGGGCGGCAGTGCGCCCGTCATCGGGCGAGTCGGACCCGCTGCCGCCACTGCAGCCGACCGATCCGCAGAGAAGGACGATCGCCCAGAGCGCGCGGATCTTCGATGTGCCGGAGGATTCGCGTCGGTGCGCGCGCGTCGTGACATCCATGTTCATGGTTGAGCGAAATGTCGGCTGAAAGGGCGTTCAGGGTATCGACCGGCCTGACAAACGAGTCTTGCAGTCGGCTCTCGTGACCGACGGTCGTGCGGGCTACACTTTCGCGTCGGGAGCGGCGAGGTCACGAGTGCGGAGATGACATGAGCGAACCGCGCATCGCCATGATGATGGCAATGGATCGGAACCGCCTGATCGGGAAGGAAGGCGGCATGCCTTGGCACGTGCCCGGCGAGCAGGCCTACTTCAAGGCGGTGACGACCGGCAAGCCGATCGTCATGGGGCGAGTCACCCACGAGTCGATCGGTCGGCCGCTTCCGGGTCGCACGAACATCGTCGCCACGCGCGACGCCGACTGGACCGCGGACGGCGTGGTCGTCGTGCATTCCCTGGCGGAGGGGATCGCGACCGGCAAGCGAATCGCGGGAACCGCAGGGAGCGAGGCTGACGAGCTCGTGGTCATCGGGGGTGCGGCGCTGTGCCGCGAGGCGATGCCGTTGACCGAACGGCTCTACCTCACGCTCATCGACGCCGCGTTCGACGGCGATACCTGGCTGGACAGCTACGAGCCCGCCGAGTGGCGCGAGCGGTCGCGAAGGGAGCGCGACCCGTCGACGACGGGTGGACTGACGGTCAGCTACCTGGTGCTGGAACGAGTGGCCGGGCACGCCTGAGCCTCGAAGACCTCGAGGACGTCATGCCGCCGCCGTGACCGCGGAGCCTTCGGCCGGTCTCGCGGCCGGTTGGGCAGGCGCCTCGGCGGGCCGCTCGACAGGCGGCTCGACGGACGGCTCGACGGGCGGCTCGACGGGCGGCTCGGGCAGAGGCGGAAGCGCGAGCGGTGCGGTGGCGCCGGCGATATCGACGATCGCCGACACGACCTGACGCACGGCGGCCTGATCGGCCAGTTCCCCGACCATCGCTTCAGCCATTCCTTCGACCCTCGCTTCAGCGCTTGCTTCAGCTCCTGCTTCGACGCTCGCTTCGACTATCCCATCGACCGGCCAGGCAGCGGACGAGGCAGCGGGCGAGGCAGCGGACGAGGCAGCGGACGAGGCAGCGGACGAGGCAGCGGACGAGGCAGCGGACGAGGCAGGAGACGAGGCAGGGGACGAGGCAGGGGACGAGGCAGGGGACGAGGCAGGGGACGAGGCAGCGGACGAGGCGGCAGACGAAGTGACGGCCGTGGCGAGGCACAAGTCGGCAAAGACGTCGGCAGAGACGTCGGCAGAGACGTCGGCAGAGACGTCGGCAAGAACGTCGGCAGGAACGTCGGCAGGAACGTCGGCAGAAATGTCGGCAGGAGTGTCGGCAGGAGTGTCGACCTGCAAGGTAGTGCTGCGAGGGCCGAGCGCCGCGTGCAGAGCGTCGGCGTAGCGGCCGATCGCCGCCGCGTTCCAGTGCGCCGCGTCGTCCC
>Ga0209187_1003213_pt1 | contig 14010 bp, 19 predicted proteins | sample BantaG_FD_187430 | JGI IMG/M metagenome (GOLD analysis project Ga0209187, IMG submission 187430) | Marine algal microbial communities from Bantry Bay, Ireland - BantryBay_4 metaG (SPAdes) (version 2) | ecosystem: Host-associated > Algae > Red algae > Unclassified | place: Bantry Bay, Ireland... | reverse complement strand
TTACAATAGTTCTGGCTGGGCTTGCGCTCAAGACTTCTGATGCTGGTCGGGACCAAGTCTGTGTCTGACACCGTCAGAGATGTGTCAACATGTCAGAAACCGGTAGAGTTGTGTCAAGCGTGCTTAAATGTTTTGGCTTACCGGCGCCGCTGTCCTTGATGCGTGACGACCAACAGATTTGCTCCTCAGAATGACAAGCGCTGAACATTGTGAATCGGTCAGTTCCCGTTGCTACACGCTTTCCACGTCATCCGATGACTGTGTCATTCGTCGCAGCGTCGTCCCAACGTGTCCTAAGAGCTCCCCACCATTTGAGAGGAAGCAGTACAACAACAGCAAAACTTTGGGGACCGAGTGGTTCTCAACGTTTCCAATCTGGCATTGACCGTGAGTGCACGATCTCCACGTCACAGAATTACTCTGTCAGTCGTGCTGCAGCCCCACGATAGCTGAATGACAGTGTGTCGCCGTTTTGGCAGGGGCCGTGGGACACAGTGGTACGTTGCGGAAATCGAGTAAGACTCGAGGCTTTGGAAGGCGCGCTGACAGCACCTGATGAATCAGGAGTCAGCGCTTGGAAACAGGCACGAAAAACAACCCACAGGCTTCCAGTTGGCCCAATAAACAGTAAACGTTGTGAATCGCATCGAAGCTGTTCACGTCTTCTTGTGGCTCAAAATTGCCTATGATAGTGATGCGTGTACTCACGTGTGTGGACTGTTTGCAGTTGCCTGCAGGTATGTGCATTACGGCAGAATAACATTTAATGAGATTGTCGTTCTGCCTCATGAGTCATGCTAACCAAATAACTTCTGGGTAGCATTTGGGCCAGTGACGATGTAATCTGCTGGTTGTTGTCACTGGTCTCAGCGGCTTTCTTTTTAGCGTCACGATGCATGAACGATTGCCATGTTGGACGCAGTGCTCCAGCCTTGTGATTCTCGTGTGCAAGCACGTTTATATTTGGTTTTCCTGCGCAATTGAACCCAAGACCTATCATCTGTAGGACAGAAGCCGTGCGTGAACGTTGATTGTGATTGGGAGCATGTGATCCAAAGATTTTGTTTCCTGAAGTGGCCTGGCTGCTGTTCTTATGGGGATGTCAGCGGTGCACGCGCTCCATGCCTCGAAAGCGCCAGCGCGACCATCTCGGAGGGTACGCACAGCCGCATTCTTTGGTGTGCCGCAGTACACAACGTCCGTAAGGAGATAAGCCCAGGGTGATAAGCGCTTGGGTTGCGTCGTCGCATTGAGGTCGCAAGTACAAAATGGTTGTTACGGGCTTTGTTCTCCAGGCGACGACAACCGCGACTCAGACGTGCTTCCAAACTGTGCCCCTGTCTTCCCGCGTCATGTTTGGACGCCACAGTGATGAGATCCGGTGAGCGCCCGTCTTGAAAACTGATCAGCTACGACAGCGACTGCGGCTGTTGCGCAAGCGGGGTGCGCATCAATTGCGACTGTGGTCGCGCCCGCAGTTTCTGGTTCTACGGCTGGCTCCACACGTGTCATCGCTTAGTACCCCACCGCGGTGTCCATATGCGTTTGTGTTGCGAAGCCGAACTCCACCGCAGTGTCGGTGGCTGAGCAGAAAGCACCAACGGCGCTCCTGTTGAAAACCATAGAGCCGGGCCGATCACGCAAATGCTTCCGCTGACGCTATCAAGCTCGGAAGCGACATATATGGCGCTTGAAGCCATTGGCGCCAATCTCGCTATGCAACTTGGCCTTGATGATGCGAAGGAGTCCCTCAAAACAAGCCTGAGGCGGTTTAACAGAGAGGTGAGCGCCTCGCGGAGGTTTGAACTCCGTTTCGCGCTGTACACGTGCGGAGCCAAGCTTGGTCGCGGCGCGGACGCCTTCCTGGTTTCATGGCGGATGCGGCGCAGCCCACCAACGCTGATGTAGAGCCGTTGACGGTTCCAGCTGCGTGGTGTCGAGCCCCATGGGGAAGAAGGATACGCTTCTGCTGTTTCCTTGCTGTCTGCGTCACGCGCCTTCTGCACAATAGTGCCCAAGAGGGCTCCTGTAGTACCTCGACAATGTCCCCAGAGATTTATCCATCCTACAGGAGGCCACGTTACGGGCAAGCAGGGCAGCTGTCCTACATCCGTGGGTTGCAGGAACCTCGTTCCATTTGATTCTGCGCGTGACTTCGCGAACGCTTCTTCCGTTCATCTTTGTGGGTGCTTCGTTCTAGGTTGAGCGTGACGTCGGCCCAGCTCTCTCTTTGCACCCGACATTACACCCCTTGCATTTCGGCTTCCATTTTGGTCGTGTCTGGGATCCAGAGTTTGCCAACCTGACCTCTCGTCCACCTTGGTGGAATCCCCTCCGGTGCGCTTCCCTGTGCGCCTTTCTCCCCCCCATCGATCATGCTTTTCTGCACTTCCGCCACCTGTCACATAACGTGTCTCCCGGGGCACCTAGTGGCGGACCGGGCGCCGGGTGCGAGTGGACTGGACGCCAAGGCGGGACGGGCCCTGATAGTACGGCTCTCCTGGTGGATGACTGCGCGCGCTTTGTATGCTTGAGGGTTGACTGCTCCTTTCTGCTCTATTTGCATGACTGACAGTAGGGGGGTTCACGGTTATGGACCCCCGAGTCTCCACTAGGGGAGGCTACTGTGTGGGATTCAGGGACATTTTCGCCCGCTTGCGCGTTCGGCTTAAGGGGACAGCGGGGCGCGCGTGGTCCGGCATCTCCACACAAGGACACCTGTGTTTTTGTGACGGAATTCTTCCCTAGTGGCCATGTCGCAGGGCGAGAGTAGAGCGGGGCGTGCGAGCGCGTTCCCTCAGCCTGGTAGGTATCCCTGTTTCTTTTGGTGTGCTGGGGTGGCACGTATACTTGTGCGACAATTTCCTGGAGCAGCGGGGGAGCTGTCGCTCCCAGTCGGTGCTGGTTTCAGCGTAACGGGCCATAGTTTCCGTGCGTGGTCCGTCCCTGTCGAGATTTCCATCTCCCGACCTGTGCCGGGATTCCCGTTCTGCGCCTCGCCGCTTTCCCTTTGGTTTTTAGTCTTCGAATGCGTCCTCTGGCTTTCCTGGTTCTTGAGCGCCGGTGACCACTATGCCGAGTCCGTCTTCCTCCCCAGGCGAAACTTCGCCTCGGCGTGCGTCCATGGACAACCTCTCTGCTTTGGTCGTGTCAGAGATAACAGTGTTAGCGGGAATGGTGTCGCCAACTCCGACACCGGCTGGTGCGGTTGGGCTGGCTGGCCAGCCCCAAGTTAATGTGACGGTGAAGACCCAGAACCCGCGACCCGCGGTGCATGGCGCCGGCACTTCCAAGGGAAAACAGGAGTGGACCCCACCTCCTGTACATCCGTGTAGACGTGTTGCAACTGGCGCCCCGCTGGACTTCATCAGTACCCTGGCCGTCGTATTGCTCCTGGAATCTCTCCACCAGGAGATTCGAAAGAACATGGCTGGGGCAGTGAAGACCCGCTCCGCGGGACGAGCGATCGGTATGCTGGCTTCCCGAAGCGCTGGCATGCCCCGGTCTGCTTCGAGTGACTATTCTGCTAGCAGCGACGGCGAGTTGGTGCGTCGGGTCCGGGAGGACTTCCAGATCCCCGACCACAAGGTCAGGAACAGCCTACTCAACACGGTGACCGACTGGCTGTCGTACCGGCTGGAAAACCAGAACCAGACCTTGACGGGGCCGATGCGCCTACGGGTTACACAAGACCGGAAACAGCTTCGGGCCTCCGTAGACCGGATGCGCTGCAACGGCATTAAGCCGGCGAAACTCTTCTTCTTCCTGCGTGAGGTTTTTCGGGCATGAAACGACAGGAATATTTGGAAGGGCGAGGCGCTCTACCTCCTTTGTTCATTCCTGATCGGGACGGCTGCCACACGGTTCAACAAGATCCCCCCAAACACAGCGGGCCATGTCAGGCCGCACTGTGACGTACGGCCCGGAGACGATTCACCGGCTCCTGATCAGCTTCACGGACGCGATCACCCTCAACCAGGCCGTGGCGGACGTGAATTGCCCGTCTCTGGGAGCTCATGGGTTCCCAGACGCCTTCAAGGCGCATTTACGGGACCCGGGTGAGGCGTGTGGCAACTTGTACGGGAAGGACCGTCTCAAGATGTGTTGTAATTGAGGACTCCCCAAGAAGTTCAGGTGGATGCTCAGCAGTACAAATTCCAGTTCGCGGAGCAGACCCTGCAGCTGCCCGCATCCTTCACCCAAAGACGGTACGAGCAGGTGAAGCCGCTCCAGCGACTCAAGAAGATGCCCCCGAGGATGTACTTGTCCCGGTCAAAGAGTCGGACCCCAAACAACGCACCTGTCCTCGCCGTCGGCGAGACGTCGTCGCAAGCCGGCGGTCGCCTGGAGGGCTGGGGCGGATTCGTCACGCCCTGAACACCAGTAGTGACGCGGGGGGGCGAGCGGCTGAGCGGAAAGCGCGCGTTTTGGCTGTGCAGTAAGGAGTATCGCATCGCGGCGACCTGTCCGAAGGTGCCTAAGGAGCCCCAACGGAAGCTGGAGGAACGGGGCCTCCGGTTTTCCAAGGCCGTGCGTTGAGGCGAGCGGCAGGCTAAGGTCGCTTTCCCTGGCCACCGGGACCCCAACTCGGTTAAAAACCTCCGGGTGGCCATCCTGCGAATCATCCAAGCGCACCTGTACACGACGAGCCCAGAGGAGTGGTGTTCCCCCTTCGAGAAGGAGACGACAACGGGTACCTCTGCGTCGGTAAAAGAGGTGGGTGAGGCGCGCCTGTAGGTGCCCTCCCGTGTGCACCACGCTGCGGTGTATCGGTGCTCGTCTCCGCTGCATCCCTAGACCGGTGCTGTGCACGGCTACGCGACCATGTATCCGCCTGGACACCCAGCGCTTGTCCGAGCACGTTGCTCGTTGTGTGTCAAGACAACGTGTTCCTACCTCCGCGGTGGTTGACACCGGGGCCGGACTAACTGTGGTCAGCGAGGACTTCCTGCCACCGGGATGGGGTGCATACGTCGAGCGCGCACCGACACGGACTCGGATCGTGGACGCTTCAGGGCAAGCAGTCAAGGCTCCCGCCCGGCTCCCTCTCACCCTGTGCATACATAACAAGCCAATGCGTGTCCTGTTTATCGTATTCAAGTGTCTCTCTGTCCCGCTCATCCTCGGTTGTGACTTCCAGTGTGCGCACACCAACACTATTCTGCCTCACGACGACAGCATCGAGAGGACTACCGGAGCCGTCTCGCACACCTTGTTCCATCGTATCGGTTCCCGATGCTGGCAGTAAGAGGCACAACAGAAGCCTAGGGTCCATCCAAAAGAGTTAACTTTGGTCGGACTGACAGTCCTGCAACCAGGTGCGCAGACCCAGGTCAAGGTGGTGACTCGCTCGATTGGCAGCTCCTTAGTCAATGGTCGAGCGGAGTATCTGGTCAAGCGTGGCCTAAACCTGGAGCACGGGTATCATCATGAGGTACGTCGGCACTAACTCTGCGCCGTTATACTGATCAATCTGGGTCGTACGACAACCATCTTCGCCAAGGTCTCCCGGTTTAGGGTAGCGGAGTAGTACACGGGCGAGGCGAGACTGTAGCGCTTTTCTCTCTTCTGTCCGTTAAGGCAACTCAGTATCCCCTGGAGCCCCAATGTGGGAGGCCCAGAAGGAACCGACAATGGAAAAGTGCAATCCACGCCCGTCTCGAGGAGGGGGACAAAGGTAAAACGGCACAAACCCGAGGGAGCAAGAAACTCAAGGCACGGTTGGCTTTTCTTGTGGACACGAGGAGGAGGCCGAGACCTCCTCGAAAGAGCCCCTACGGCGGCCCCCTAGGAGAGCCACAGCGTGCCAACACACGTCAGCACCCCCTTCCCCTAGGAGGCTGACGGCGCGCCTTCGCTGGGAGGCCGCTATCCGGTCCCAACCCGCGGAGATACGAATCAAGCGACCCTCGAAAGCCTGTGGCTCGGCCTCCAGTCAAAGCCGGCCAATCCAGGCCACCTACAAAGCGATAAGCAAGTCCCTCCAAACACAATCAAAGAAAAATCAATCCCGAAACCCCCATCATCAGCGGCCAAGACTTCTCAGCGCACACCTGCCGATCACAAGGCGCCATCATCTGCACGATCCGTCCGCGAAGCGAGGCCAGCGCACGGCCCATCAAATCCGTCGAGCTACCGGCACGTCCGATCCTCAGGGCCACGTCAGCCACCTCAGGGCCGGCCACCCACCGGCGGGCCCAACTACCACAGAGACCCCGGTCCCGGGAAGCTCTTCTGTCGGTCAAAGAAGTGATGATCATGCAACGGGAGCTCGACAGTGCGGCTCTATTGGCAAAGTGGAGGCTCCCCCGGAATCTCCTGCTGCCACGCCATCTATGGAGCCGGAGACACCCGAGGTGAACTGGGAAAGTGTGCTTAAGTTGCTCCATGGAAAGGTGAAACAGCTGCTGGATCAGTTCGGGGGTGCGCGGTCGGGTCGCCCGGGGGAGTCCGAGGACACCATGCACCACATGCAGCTCCAGCCGGATGCCACGCCTGTGTACTCGGCTCCGTGCCCGACTGGCCCGCACCGTCAATAATATATCGAGAAGCAGGTCAAAAAGATGCTCGACTTGGGTGCCATTGAACCCTCGCATGCCGCGTGGTCGTTCCCAGTCGTCGCCGTCCCAAGGCCGGGGGGACACTTCCGTCTCTGTGCACTATCGCCGGCTAAACGAGAGGACTGTCAAGGATGTCTACCCAAACCCCAGAATAGACGACTGCCTCGACTTCCTGGGGGACGCCACGGTGTTGCACATCCTGGACTGCAGCGCAGGGTACTGGCAGATCCTCTTTGCCGCCGAGGATCGTGACAGGACCACGTTCACATCCCCCACGGGCCTGTACTGCTTATTCCGGCGTCTGTTCGGTTTAGTGAATATACCAGCGTCCTTTCAAAGTGCTCTGGACATCAACCTCTCGGGTCTCCGATGGCAGACATATCTGGTCCACGTCGACGACGTGATTGTTTTCTCGCATACCGCAGACGACCACATCCGGCACCTCTGGGAGCTCCTGCTGATGCTCGAGACCACCGGTGTCGCCCTCAAGCCATCCAAGTGTCATTACTTCCAGAAAGAGGTGCAGCATCTGGGGAACATTGTGAAAGCCGGACAGCTGCTAGTGAAAAAGAAGAGCATGAAGGGCCTGGCGCAAGCACTCTCACCCCGCAACCATACAGAGCACAAAAGCTTCCTCGGAATGTGTGATGTGTACACGCGGTTCATAAAGGTTTACGCGCCCATCTCCAATCCCCTGACCGAGCTAACCAACAAAACGCTCTCTGAGGTGCTCCTGATACTGGAAGTCCAGCAGGTGAAAGCCTTCCGCTACCTCACGGAGCGCTTGGCATCGACCCCAATCTCGGCGCTCCCGCGGCTTGAGGGCCTCTTTGTCCTGGACACGGACGCCCGCGCCGTCCAAGTCGGATGCACCCTGTTGCAGCAACAGCCAGACAAGAGCATCCTCTCGGTCTGATAATACAGCCGGGGCCTCACACCGGCCGAGCAGAACTACTGGAAAACCGACCGACATTGTCTCGATGGGTCTGGGCCTGCTTCCTTCTGCGCTCATACCTTGAGGGTGCTGTTCAGCATGGGCAGCGCACAAGGATACATCAGTCGATGCCGCCTGCGCCTGGCAGAGCTCCGGCACAAGATGTGCACCATACTGGTAACGGAGCACCACTTTGCCGAGGCGATGTCCCGCCTACCTATGGTAGCACGCGGTCGGTCCGTCGTTCCGAAGGACATGACCTGTCGCTCCCTGGAAGACTGCTCTCGTGGCTGTACAGGACTACACTCTGGATAGCCGTACAAAGGACAACCGATTACATTCTAGCGCATGGTGTCCGCGCTGAAACAAGACCAGCGCTGCCAAGAAGTGTGTGACAAGATGGACCAGAACGAGCTTTGCTCGGGACGACGCCTGGCACATTCGAGACGTCTGCCGGTGGCCTATGCGTGCGGGTACTGCCGGCAGCGCGGTTTACTGCCATAAGATCATGCTACGGCAGACGCGGGAGGGGGCATCCAAGAGAAGCGCTGAAAATCGAGAAGGAAATCAAGAAATAGCTGGCGATGGGCGTCACTGAGCCCTTGGCCGCCAAGTGGGACTTCCACGTTGTGGTCGTCCCGGAGCCGCATGGGCAATTCCGGTTTGGAATGGACTACCGGCGTTTGAACGAGGTGACCGTCCGGGATGTGCGACCGATCTCCCGGATGGACGACTGTCTCGACCCAATGGGCGACGCAATCGTCTTCTCGACGATCGACTGCAACGCCGCTTTCTGGCAGATGCCCTTTGCGGAGGAATACAGGGAACGACGTCCGGACCTCGATCTCCAAGACTCATGCACACTAAAATCGTGAATATGACAAGAAGGTACGCCCCCGGCGGATGCCGGTTAAGTCTAGCGACTGAGTCTACCTGCGCAACGACCAGCGAAAACACAAGATGGCTACCAAGGCGACGGGTCCGTGCGAGGTCCTGCAGACAAACGGACACACCTTCCTTCTGGAACAGGGTGGCATTTCGTACCGTGTGAGTGAGGGCCACGTCGTACCAGCCGGGCTGAGACCCGTCAGGAAGCGTCTTAGTGTCCCGCAACTGGCCGTCCCCGAGACACTCAGCGAGGACGGGACCGAGTTTGTCCATGAGCGGTTCCTGGAACATTCATGTGACGATGATGGCGTTTTACGGCTCAAGGCACGCGTGTTTCGGCTACACCGAAACTTTTGATACCTGACGACACTCGGGGCGCCCACCGGCCGCCGACATGTACAAGTATTGCCGTCGCAAGAGGTAACTGCGCCAGGACCCGGACAAGGGGTTCCAGACGGACGAGGAAGAGGGCGAAGACGGGGAGCAGGCCTACCAAATGAAGATCATGACAAGTACTAAAAGATTGCAAAAGAATTCCCGTACAAGAAAAAGAACAAGCTCGCCAAGGCAACCCGCTCCCCCAGTACCGTGAACACGAAGGCGCCGGACCCCGTTGACCGCCACCGGGGCCCTCCGCCAGATCGTACCAGCGTGGATACACGACACTGGAGCGGCCTCGCGTCGTCGGGGATGGCGCATAGCCGGGGCTAAACACGGTCCCAGCACCGGCAGCCCCGGGACCAGGTGAATCGGCCCCGCCCCGCGGCATTCCCTCCGTCTCCAAGAGCTGGATCATCCGGCTCCGCCACCAACGGACCATACGGGGAATCAACTCCTCTTGCAGGGCAGCCTCATTCAACCAGTCGAGAGGCCCTTGCATCTGTACCAGATCGGCCACGACGGTATGTTCGGCCCACCGACGCACCCGCTCCAGAACACATTCATCTGTACCAGTCAGGGGCGCCACCAGGACGATCTGCGCTTGCTGGGAGACCGAACTCGGAAAGGTTCTCAACCAGTTTGTCAAGATGGCCGCCCTCGTGTCCCCGAGGATCGGCGTGCCACCCCGGCGAGCCAGGGCCGAGCACTCCAGCAGCCACCAGGATGCCTGGCACGCGGAAGTCCAACCGGTCAACGACCAATGAAAGGAGGGACCGGCAACGGAAGCCTCTAGGATCGCTGTGTCATCCAGCCCCTGTCCAATCCCGTGGGCGCCCACCCCCGACGCTGTAATCACCAGGCTCGAGGCACCACTCCTGAAAAGGGGCCAATGTGTGGAAGCCGGGGTCCTCGACCGTCAGCTCCGCGGGGTCATCGTCGGTGGAGTCTCCTCAACGTGGTTGAGCGCCGCCTCCCAGCGCGACGCACCGACGGGAGCCCCAGCCGTGGATCCAGCGGCGCCTGATAGCGGAGTGGCTGGAGCCCACGGGATGTCCCAACCCGGAAAGAACTCCGTGACACGTAACCGAGCGTCACCGCCGTTAAGTCCCGCCGGATAGCGACCAAACCCGACCAGCTGTAACGAGATTTGTCCAGCCCGCCGACTTCGGCCTGGAACCGCCCGAAGTCGACCGGCAGCTTCTCCCAGAGCGGCATCATCGCCTGAATGTACGCCAGGGCGTCCATCTCATCTCCTGCTAGGTGTTTGGCCGGCAAGAGCTTTACTGAGCTCAGCAGGGCCGTCGAGAACAATCATAGATGCATCTCGTGCGGAATTCCCTCGAAGCACCGGCTAGCATACAACAGGACGAGCTCGGTCATGTACACAGCCAAGAAGGGGTCGGTCTCGGTCTCGTTTCCGAGCTGGAGCAGCTCCTGCGCATAAAACGCACACAAAGAAACAAACCACGGGAACTTGGGTAGTGCGGCCAACGAACCAACGAGCCGGGGTGCCTTGCGGAAGATTAAATTCCGATCACGCCACTCCAGCTTCCACCACTCCTCGTAGCATCAGCTGCTCAAGAAACCACGGGCCCGCATCCGGCTCTCCGCGTTTGCCTCGGCAGCGGGCGCGTGCACCGGCAGACGGGGCAAGCACCGTCCCGGGACTGGCATGTACACCGAGTCCGGAAACAGCGGGAGATTGGTTGTGCGCCGCAGCCGCTTCAAGGTCTTCGCCAACCAGAACGAGTGCTGGTCTTCTACCGGTGTCCGACCCACAGGCGCCGAGATGACCTCGGCGTAGTGATGGTCCGAGTCCCGGACCAAGACTTGAGGCATCCGGTAGAGGCGAGCTGCGCAAGCCGAGCCGGGGCACAGAGGCTCTCGTCGACCACCGTCCCCCTGTTGAAGGAACCCCGGTCGGCCATCTCTAGCCAAGTTTAAGTGCCCGGAGAAGTCGCACCCTCGGTGAGCTCGCAATCCCAGAGCGTGCGAATCTGGGCCATGATCCGGACCCACTTCTCCGCCGTCGCGTCGTCAACCACCCGATCAAGGAGAACCGGGATTGAACCCGGGAGGCTGGCGTACCGGCGGGGAAAGAATTTGGCGAGCACAAAGGGCGCGATGGTGCCGGCCTCGGGTAGCGCCCCGACGGGAAGACGAACACCGGGAACAGAGCCCGACCCGGCTTCCAGTTGCGGCGAGGGAGAGGACGACATCTTGACCTGGTCCTCTTGGTTCTTGGTACTTGTACTTGAGCTTTGTTCCCGGGGCTGGCTGCGAGCAGCTCCGCGGGACCCGGACGTTGCCCTCGCTCCACGTCAACCCGCCGAGCAAGAGACTGGGGGGAGGCCCTCCTCTACGGGGCGGACTGGGCGAGCGAGGGAAACAAGACGAACGGACCCAACTGGAAGTGACTTACCTTCCTCAACCCCGGGTCCCAACAAGACGCGATCCCTCCAGCCAACCGGATAAATTCGGACGGAAGGAGCGGGTCGGCGACCGCTCCGGTTTCGGTGACCCGCGGGTCATGGCACGAAACGTGCCGGGCTGGGAGGGGGCCATGGCGCAATATCGGGCCCCAGGGGTCGGCAAGGCGAGTCTATGGGAACAGCTGGTCGTCAGCGAGCGAGGAAATACACATAGCTTGTGATTATCTGCATGGTGGTCTACCTTTGTGGGCCCCAGAGGAAGCATTTGCTCAGTATCCAGAAAGGCTAAAGATGTAGAATCGGAGCCCTGACTCGTCGGATTCAGTGCCAAGCCTACAGTAAGGCTTGGCTCGCTTGCTCGCCTTTGGGGGACAGCGAGTCGCCTCTGGTCCGCTCACCAGGAAGAAGAACTGCGTTCTCACCTCCTTCTTCCCTTTTTGCGCCTGCGGGTGCTTCCCTCGCGACTGAAGTACGGCGGTGGCTATCAGCGCGTACGACTCGGAGGATATGCGAAGCCTGGTGGAGAACAAAGCTTCAGATCGCATCGGTGCAGCGGCGAAAGAGCAACTCTGCATGAAAAGCCACTTTGTTTTATTTCGTCTGCTTTGCGGCCATATTTATGTCAGGGAACCCCGCCGGTCTTCCACTGGCGCTAGCTCCCGCACATGCGAAACGCCGCTGGCATTTCCGGGCGGTCTGCTGCGCTCTGCTCCTACACCGACTCGAACAGGGCGAGACGGCGCTCCACATCTCTTGTTAAAATTTTGAACGTGCCGGGGATCGTGCGCGTTGCTTCTGCAGCCATGGTCTTCACGACAGATATAGCCGTTGAAGGAGGCAGCCCATGCCCCGATCAGGTAGCACCCACGTCAGGCGCCCGCAGGCAGGGATATCGCTCGCAGGTGATGAGCGGCTTTGGCTGCCTTTGCCTCGTTACGAAACTGCCGGCTTCCCGTCACCGTAGTGAGAAAAACGGAGGGTAGCGCGCGCCAGGAAGTGCAAGAGCAGTTCATCAGCACGAAATAGGCTGCATGGGGCCGACCACTAGTGATGTTAGGAGTACCGCAAACCGAGCGGCGGTGGTTCTGACGGCAAAAGGACATTAATGACACCACACGCAGCCAGCATCAGTAAGAAGCTGACAATACGCATAGCTATTGCCTTGCCGCTTGTAGAGGTTTGGGTGGCTAGCCGCTGACAAGACGGGCAGCAAGGTGTGGCAGCAAGCCGGAGAGAAGGTCATCGTTTTGAACATGTTTGTGGAGCAAATGACAAAGTTCCTGACCGCTTCTTTGGGCACCGACACAGCGTTCTCGCGAGAGAGCGGTGGTCGTCCCGGTCCCTCCGTTGACACAAAAAAAGGGAATCTGCTGCCAGAGGCACGCTGGCCACGACCAGCGGCCAGCAGTGGTGACGCTGGCGGTGTGTCGCTGTACTGCCGCCCCCAACTTTAGACCCGCGGAGACCATTGAAACGTGAAATATACTCCTGGAGTGATCAGTGGGGCGAAGGACGCCGCGGCAAAGACGATGGCCAACAAGATGGAAATGGGCAGAGGGATGTTGTTGGGACGCGTTGCCAGGTTTGCATGGTGGAAGGGCGGGGGGGTGGGGGCAATGGGGCGGGGTGTGAATGGTGGTGGAGCGGGGATTGGGGAAAGGAGCGAGGCAGGGCAGGACAGAGTGACTGCCAACCCCCCCTCAACACGCGCGGGAGCTCCCAGTAGAGCGCTACCTTTTCGGAATCGTACCGCACCGCTATGGGACTGCGTGGCGCTGCCATGAGTGGGTACGTCAGCTCTCGAGGGCGCATTTCGTATGGCGGTCTGGATGCACCACGTTGCGAACGGCTGTTATGACACAAGAAACACTTCAGCGGTAGCCAAAGTACCGCGCATGCACACAACATCGGCGTGCGCCCGCTACACAACGTTACGGAACCATGCATCCGTCCGAAGGGCGGACTAAGGCGTCGGCTGATGCAGAGAGCGGCAGGATCTTCGCCGGAAAAGGATGACTGTGAACACGACGGAGACGCAGAGGCGCTCAACTCTCAGGATGCGTGTGTCTGATAGCCTGAGCTGTATCCCTTTCCACATTTAACCGCGTGGTGCGCCTCAAAAATCATTGCATACAGTTGTAACCGAACCATTGTCCGTACTGATGATGCAGAACAAGCGACATTTTCACTCATTCTCAACTTGCGCAATGACATTTCCCATCCTTCCGCTGCGCTGTTTCAAAGGCCCGTTCTGACACGCCGTTGCGTAACGGACGATACCTCTTTCGAAGCGACGAGTCGTGCTCGATATTCGCAACGTACCACCGTATCCCAAGGCGCCTGTCAAAGGGCTACATACTGTCAAGAAGCTGTTGTGGGGCTGCAGCACGACTGACAGAGTAATTCTGTGACGTGGACATCGTGCAGTCACGGTCAATACCAGATTGGAAACGTTGAGAACCACTCGGTCTCAAGAGTGCAGTTGTTGTCCTGCTCCCGCTCAATTGGTGGGTTGCTCTCAGGACACGTTGGGACGACGCTGCGACGAATGACACAGTCATTGGATGACGTGGAAAGCGTGCAGCAACGGGCACTGACCCATCCACAATGTTAAGCGCTTGTCATTCTGAGGGGCAAATCTGTTGGCTGTCACGCATCAAGGACAGCGGCGCCGTTAAGCCAAAACAATTAAGCACGCTTGACACAACTCTACCGGTTTCTGACATGTTGACACATCTCTGACGGTGTCAGACACAGACTTGGTCCCGACCAGCATCAGAAGTCTTGAGCGCAAGCCCAGCCAGAACTATTGTAA
>Ga0209187_1003212_pt1 | contig 14013 bp, 9 predicted proteins | sample BantaG_FD_187430 | JGI IMG/M metagenome (GOLD analysis project Ga0209187, IMG submission 187430) | Marine algal microbial communities from Bantry Bay, Ireland - BantryBay_4 metaG (SPAdes) (version 2) | ecosystem: Host-associated > Algae > Red algae > Unclassified | place: Bantry Bay, Ireland... | reverse complement strand
TAGAGTAGTTTATTAGGTTTTATGGATTGTAATTCAACAATTAAAATAATTCTACTCATATAAGTATATCTAAGATCGTACCTTCGCTAAAAATTATCTCGGATGCAATTTTTAGATACTTACAAGGACTTATTTCTTGATTATTTATCAGCTAATAAATTTGATAAAGCACCTCATAATCTTTACCAACCAGTAGATTATATACTAGAGTTAGGTGGAAAGCGTATACGTCCACTATTACTTTTGATGGCAGCGGATATAGCGGGAGATAAAGCAGTAGATGCACTTTCTGCTGCTATGTCAGTTGAAGTGTTTCATAATTTCACCTTACTTCATGATGATATTATGGATGAAGCACCACTTCGCCGAGGTAAAGCTACTGTCCATGAAAAATATGATACCAATACAGCTATTCTCTCAGGTGATGTAATGATGATATCAGCCTATCGGTTTTTGGAAAATTATGAACCGAAAATAGCAATCAAGTTATTAAAGATTTTCAATAAGATGGCTATCGAAGTTTGTGAAGGACAACAAATGGATATGGATTTTGAAACGAGAGAAGATGTCTCGATACCAGAGTATTTTGATATGATTACTTATAAGACTTCTGTATTGATAGGAGCAGCTATACAAATGGGAGCAACTATAGGAGGGTTAGATGATCAATCGGCAAATCATCTATATCACTATGGTAAAAATATCGGAATAGCATTCCAAATGCAAGATGATATGCTCGATACATTTGGAGAGCCAAAGGTAGGTAAGCAGCCAGGAGGAGATATCATCCAAAATAAAAAGACATACCTATACTTAAAGACACTACAACTTGTAAGTGATAGTGAAAAAGAAGAATTATTAGTTCTTTATAATACAAGGCCAACTGATTCTTCTAATAAAGTAGCTAGAGTAAGAGAGATAATGAAAAGTGCACATGTAGAGCTTCACTCTGAAGAAGTGAAGAACGAGTACAAAAATCTAGCATTTTCTCACTTGGATGCCGTAGAAATGACAGACATGCAAATAAACCAATTCCGATCATTCGGGGAATTCCTTTTAAGAAGAAAAGTTTAATTCTTTGGCGAAAGCAGAATGTAGGGACATATCACTTCTTCTAGAGAAATGCCACCATGTTGGAAAGTGTCCTTGTAGAAATTGAGATAGTAGTTATAACTATTAGGGTATAAAAAAAATGTATCCTCTTTAGCAAAAATAAATTTACTACTCATATTTGGCATTGGGAGCCCAACTTTATGAGGATCAGTTATTTCTAAAACATCCTTTCTATTGTACTGAAGATTTCTTCCAACCTTATATCTAAGATTTGCTGTTGTTTCTCTATCTCCTATAACTTTAGATGGAGTCTGTACTCTTATCGTTCCATGATCCGTTGTTATTATAAGCTGTATATCTTTTTTTGCGATCTTTTTCAATGCAGACCATAGTGGACTATTTTCGAACCATGATTTTGTCAATGATCTATATGCAGTCTCATCACTTGCAAGTTCTTTTAATACTTCCATTTCTGTTCTTGAGTGAGATAGCATATCTATAAAATTATATACAATAGCTGTAAGATCATTATTTAGATAATTCATTATATTATCATTGAGCTGCTTTGCCTTGCTCACATTGGTTACTTTAAAATAATCAACTTTTATGTCAGCTTTGACCAATCTATCTACTTGGTCTTCTAAGAGTTCTTTTTCCTTCATGTTTTTACCTCCCTCCTGATTGTCATTTAACCAATACTCTGGGAATCTTTTTTGAATGTCTCTTGGCATCATTCCAGCAAATATTGAGTTCCTGCTATATTGTGTAGAGGTTGGCAAAATGCTGTAGAAAGTTTCTTCGGATTCTACTCTAAATAATTCAGTTATAATGGGTTCTATAATTTTCCATTGATCATATCTCAGATTATCTAACAGAAGAAAGAAGGTAGGTTTGTCTTTTGATATTTTTGGAAATACTTTTGATTTCATCAGGTTATGCGAACCTAATGGTCCATCTTCATTTTTGATCCAATCTTCATAGTTCTTTACAACAAACCTTGAGAATTCCTTGTTAGCTTCTCTTTTCTGCATGTCTAGAATCTCTTTCATCTCAGGATTGTTTGATTCATCCAGTCTCAATTCCCAAGAAATGATATTCTTATATAGCTCCGACCATTCTTCATGACTAAGTCCATTATTAATCTCCATTCCGATTTTTCGGAATTCTTGTTGGTAATCGGTTGCTGTTTTTTGAGAAACAAGTCTTTTGTTGTCAATTATTTTTTTGAGTGTAAGCAATATTTGGTTTGGATTGACAGGTTTGATGAGATAATCATCAATTTGTGAGCCAATAGCTTCCTCCATAAGATTTTCAGCCTCATTTTTTGTAATCATGACGACTGGTATATTTTGATTAGTGCTTCTTATTCGACTTAAAGTTTCTAAACCAGTTAAGCCTGGCATACTTTCATCAAGAAATACAATGTCGATATCGTTTTGTTCTTCTAATACATCAAGTGCATCATGTCCATTTGTTACCGTCTCAACTTGGTAACCTTTTTTCTCAAGAAAAAATAGTTGTGGTTTCAACAGATCTATTTCGTCATCTGCCCAAAGAATTTTGATGTTATTGCTCATAAGTTGTTTGCTTTTACTCTAAAGAGAGAATGCATTAAGAAGGAAAGGTAAATAACGGTGTATAGTTTTATAAAAGTATCGAATCTTTAATTATTACTATAAAGATTTTTATGGGTAAGAATATCAGATTTTGGCTGTAATAGCTTGGTTTTTCGTTTTTTTTAAATTTAAAATTATCCAATGAATTAATTATCAGTTGCTTACATTAAATATAAGGGTAAACACCTAATTTTTATGGAGTAAATTGTATTATCATTGTGTGACTTTTACAATAAGATAGGCGTCTTAAAAACATTCGTACCCAAAAAACCTATGGCCAAGAAGAAAATATTTAATGACCCAGTCTATGGATTTATCAGCTTTCCTACGGAACTGATTTACGATCTAATAGATCATAAGTATTTTCAGAGATTGCGTAGAATTACACAATTAGGTCTTACACATTATGTATACCCAGGAGCTTTACATACGAGATTTCATCACGCCCTTGGAGCTTTACATCTAATGACAGAAGCAGTACAATCCTTAAGAGATAAAGGAGTCGCTATTTCTGAGGAGGAATATGAAGCGGTTTGTATAGCTATATTATTACATGATATAGGACATGGACCTTACTCTCATGCTCTAGAACACAGTATCATTGACATACATCATGAGGAATTATCAGAATTGTTCATGAAAAAGCTAAATCAGGAATTTGATGGAAAGCTAGAATTAGCAATTTCTATTTTTTCTGGCTCATATAAAAAGACTTTTTTACATGAGTTGGTTAGTAGTCAACTAGATATGGACAGGTTAGATTACTTGATTCGAGATAGTTATTTTACTGGTGTTGCAGAAGGAGTAATAGGTTATGATAGGATAATAAAGATGCTAAATGTAGCGGATGGTCAATTGGCTGTTGAAGAGAAAGGTATATACAGTATTGAAAAGTTTTTGGTTTCAAGAAGAGTAATGTATTGGCAGGTTTATTTGCATAAGACAGTTCTCTCTGCGGAACAAATGTTGATAGCAATATTAAAAAGAGCAAAAAAACTTATAACAAAAAATGTTAAAGTTTTTGCGTCAGAATCATTGCAAAAACTTCTCAAAATAGATTTTTCTTTAATAAGTAAAGAGTTGATAATCAAAGACTATCTTGATGTATTTGCTGATTTGGATGATGTTGATATTTTGGCTATGATAAAAGCAAATAACAACCATACAGATTTTATTTTATCTTATATGTGCCAATCTTTATTGAAAAGAAGACTTTTTAAGATATCTTTGCAAGTAGATAGTATAAGCGAATCATTTATAGAGCATAAATTGCAAGATATAATTGAAACGTTTGGAGTGGAGAAAAGCGTGGCGAAAGATTTGATTCTAGAAGGTCAGGAATCAAATTTGACATATAACTCCAAGAAAGAAGAAATAAGAATACTGGGCAAGAATGGCATTGTAAAACCACTTTCAGAATTTGATACTGAGTTTTTGAAATCGAGTGGAGTTACGAAGCATTTCTTATGTTACCCAATAAAATAATTAAAAGAACTATAGCTAGGAATTAATAATTTTCAGAATAAATATTTTATAATCAAACCATTTTTCAACTATGAGAAAACTGAATTTCATCTTAACAGCGATATTTACCATCGCATCACTCAGTATATTTGCACAGGGAGCTCCTGAGGCAGGAATGCCAAGTGAACCAGGTAAGTGTTACGCAAAATGTTTAATTCAGGATCAATACGAAACAGTAACTGAGCAAGTATTGGTTAAAGAAGCAGCTGTAAATGTTAGAGTAGTACCTGGTACTACAGAAACAATTACAGAGCAAGTTTTAGCCAAAGAGGCATCTACTATATTATCAGTAGTGCCAGCGCAATTCGAAACTGGATCAGAGCAGGTATTAGTATCAGAAGGTAAGTCTTCTGTGTCTATCAATCCAGCAACGTTCGAAACAGTAACGGAGCAGGTATTAGAACAAGATGCGTATAGTACGTTATCTGTTGTGCCAGCTTCATTCGAAACAGTATCTGAACAAGTATTGGTGTCTGAAGGAGCATCTAGTGTATCAATCACACCTGCAACATTCGAAACAGCTACTGAGCAAGTATTGACCCAAGACGGACAATCTGACCTTAGGATTATCCCCGCTACTTTCGAGACTATGTCTGAGCAAGTACTTGCTGCTGACGGTTCTTCAACTGTAAGAATTAACGCCGCTACTTTCGAGACTATGTCTGAGCAGGTAATGGTAAACACACACGGCGCTGCTTCTTCTGCAGGAGCGACAACTTATTTAAATGTAAAATTCAATTCAGGTTCTGCAGTATTGACTGGATCAAGTTCTGAGATCGCACGAGTTGCTTCTTCTCTAGATTGTTCTAGTGGAGCTACAGCAAGAATAGTTGGACATACAGATAGCCAAGGTGGTGCGGATGCTAACTTATCTTTGTCTAGAAATAGAGCAAAAGCTGTATATGACGCATTAGTAGCTGCAGGAGTTTCTGCTTCTTGTATTTCTTATGATGGAATGGGAGAATCTTCTCCTATTGCTGATAACAATACAGCTGACGGAAGAAGACAAAATAGAAGAGTTGAATTAATCGCACAAGGTGGATCAACATCAACTACTGTTAATAATGATCCTAATTCTATAATTGATCTTAGAATCAGACCTGCACAATTCGAAACTGTTTCTGAAACAGTATTGGCTGCTGACGGTGCTTCTACAGTTAGAATCATCCCTGCAACTTTCGAGCAAGTGTCAGAGCAAGTATTAGTTGCTGATGGATCTTCAAATGTTTCTATCACACCTGCAACATTCGAAACTCAATCTGAGCAAGTATTAGTGAAAGATGCATATACTACACTTAAAGTAGTACCTGCAACATTCGAAACAGTAACTGAGCAAGTTCTTGTACAAGATGCTTACGAAGTATTATCTCCAGTACCAGCGGTATATGAGACAATCACTGAGCAAGTATTAGTAAAAGATGCTTATACTACACTTCAACCAGTTCCTGCAACATACGAAACAGTAACTGAGCAAGTATTAGTAAAAGATGCTTATACTACACTAGCGGTAGTGCCTGCAGTATACGAGACAGTATCAGAGCAAGTATTAGTAAAAGATGCATACACAACTCTTAGAGCTGTACCTGCAGTATACGAAACAGTAACTGAGCAAGTACTACAAAAAGATGGTTATACAACATTATCTAAAGTAGCCGCTACTTACGAAACAGTAACTGAGCAAAAACTTAAGAAAGATGCATACACTACACTAAGACCAGTTCCTGCCACGTACGAAACAGTATCAGAGCAAAAATTAGTAAAAGATGCATATACTACGCTATCTATCATTCCTGCAACGTTCGAAACAGTAACAGAGCAAGTATTGACTAAAGAGGGTTATAATACGCTATCTGGAATAGCTGCTCAATATGAGACAGTATCAGAGCAAGTATTAGTAAAAGATGCTTACACTACGATTAGAGTTGTACCTGCAAGATACGAAACAGTATCAGAGCAAGTATTAGTAAAAGAGGCTACTACTAGAATCGAAACTAGACCAGCTAAATATGAAACTAGAACTGAAACAAGAGTAGTAGCTCCTGCTTCAACTAAGTGGGAAAAGAAGAAAGCTGACAAAAACTGTCTTTCTGCAAACCCTGAAGATTGTCTAGTTTGGTGTCTTGTTGAGATTCCTGAAAGAACTCAAACATTCACAACTCAAGTAAGAGTAGGATGTGATGATGGATGGACTGACGATGGTGAGTGTACTAAAACAATTGATATTCCAGCAGAATACTCAACTAGAACATTCCAGAAGTTAGTATCTGATGCAACAACAGAAGTTGTAGAAGTACCAGCTGAATACACAACTAGGACTTACCAAAAATTAGTTTCTCCTGCATCTGCATCAGAGAATCAAATCGAAGCAAAGTACACAACTAGAACTTCTAGGAAGTTAGCTACAGACGCAACTAGCACTTCTACTGATGTACCAGCAAAATATGAAACTAGATCTTACAAGAAACTTGTAAATCCTGCGACTACAGAAGCTGTACAAGTTGATGCTGTATATGAAACGATCAGTTACAGAAAACTTGTAACTCCAGCAACAACTCAAGCAACACCAGTAGAGCCTGTATACACAACGAGATCAATCAAGAAATTGGTTACTCCTGCGTCTACAGAAGCTGTACAGGTACCAGCTGAGTATACAACTAGAACTTACAGAAAGCTTGTTACTCCTGCAACTACAACTGCGAATCAAGTTGATGCTAAGTACACAACGAGATCAATCAAGAAATTGGTTACTCCTGCAAGTACGACAGTAAGAGAAGTGCCAGCTGAGTACACAACGAGATCAATCAAGAAATTGGTTACTCCTGCAACAACTAAATCTACAACTGTACCTGCGAAGTACGAAAACAGAACTTTCCAAAAGTTAGTTTCTAGTGCGACGACTACAGTTGTTGAAGTTCCTGCTGCATACACAACTAGAACATCTAAGAAATTAGCTTCTAGTGCTTCTGCTTCAGAATCAACAGGAGATCCTAAGTACACTACAAGAACAATGCAAAAGTTAGCTTCTGCTGCAACTTCAGAGAATTCTGTTGGAGATCAGAAGATGACAACTATAACTATGCAGAAATTAGTTTCTGATGCATCAACTGATGCAGTATACGGGGGACCTCAGTATACAACAAGATCATATAAGAAGTTAGCATCTGATGCATCTTCTGAATTGATATCAGGAGATCAGAAATATACAACTTACACTTATCAGAAATTAGTATCTGATGCAACTTCAGAAGCTTTGGCTTGTGGAGGTACATCTACTTCATTAGCAGTAAACTTTGCTAGTGGATCAGCTACATTGATCGGAAACTCAAGTTCAGAGATCAGCAGAGTTGCTGGCATGATGGCTTCTGATGCTACGATGACTGGAAGAATAGTAGGACATACTGATTCTCAAGGTGATGATGCAGCTAACCAAACGCTTTCTAGAAATAGAGCAAAAGCAGTATACGATGCACTAGTTGCAGCGGGTGTTGACGCATCTAGATTGAGCTACGAAGGAAGAGGAGAATCTTCTCCAATCGCTACAAATGGAACAGCTGATGGTAGAAGACAAAACAGAAGAGTAGAACTAGTATCTTCAGGATCTGGATCGAATGATGACTGTAGACAATACAAAACAAGAACTTATCAAAGATTAGTTGCAGATGCTTCTGCTTCAAACTCTACGGGAGATCCTAAGTATACTACAAGAACATTCCAGAAGCTTGTTAATCCAGCTACTACTAACTCTAATACTGTACCTGCAAAATATGGAACAAGAACATATCAGAAATTAGCAGGAAGTGCAACTTTCAACGAATCAACGACTGAGAAAGAATACACAAACAGAAGCTTCAAGAGATTAGCTAATGCAGCGACAACTAACGCTAACACAGTAGAAACTAAGTATGAGACTAGATCAATCAAGAAAACTACTAATCCAACAGTAGAGAAGATTGATGTTGCTCCTCAATACAAGACGATCACTAAGAGACAATTAGTGAAGCCAGGTGGATTTACTGAGTGGAAAGAGATCGTTTGTGCTGCAGACGTTACGCCAGATCTTTACAGAAGAATCCAACAAGCATTAATCGACAAAGGCTACAATGTTGGTTCTGCAGGTGCTGATGGTAGAGTAGGAACAGCGACTAAAAACGCTCTTGTGAAATTCCAGAAAGACAATGGACTTCCAGTAGGTGCACTTGACACAGAGACTCTTAGAGCTCTTGGTGTACGATAATAAAATACTGAAACCTACTCGTTAGGGTTCATGAAAATACTAGCCTGCAAGATTAACTTCTTGCAGGCTTTTTATTTTTAAGATATAGGAGAGAGCTAGCTTGTTGACGGTTGTATTTGCTGCTTACAGAAGAGGCAAGTGATATAGCTAATTTTGTGAGCACAATCTGTATCTTTTTTTAAAAGTCTTGATTGATGTATAAAAAGACAGTGTTCTCAATCCTTTCTAGCGATCTACAAACATATTAAGTAATTAGAGAATTCGGTATTCTAGCAGGAAGGGGTATTGGTCACATTTATTAGAGATTGATCACGAAGCATAAACCCGTGGTTCGATTTCCTTATAATCGTTGTTGATGGTCCCTAAGTGCTGTATATTAATGCCCGAACTTCTTTATATCCCATGTATATATATAACCATTACTGATTAAGAAGTAGTCGCATTAGGATAGAATTGGAAAATGTATTAAATATATACTATACATAGTGTATAGACCAAAGAATCTATTTGATAATATTAGATATCATTATAAGGGACATTCCATAGTACTGAATATCTTTTATTTATATAGCTTATTGGTCTTTTTATATCCAATAACCACAATATCCAGCTTCATATGCGCATACATAATGGCCGTCTGATAAAAAAAACGATGTAATAACTTTTCTAATGAACTACAACTAGCTGGTCGCAATTGAATATGTTTCTGAACGCAGTGTTCAGTCATTATTTGAAGTTCCCAACTTTTGTCATGCACATCCATGCCAACATAAATTGGCTTACCTTTAAATCACTTATCATAGGTTCCAGGTTTAATTAATACCTAATTTCTATTATTTCCTGAAACCTCTTGATCTTTTAAACATACAACCTGATAATAGACTAGAGTAATTTAATATTCTAATTAATAAGCTTGTATTATGAAGTATAAGAAGAATGTCATTGACTATATTTAGATCCAAATTCTACCGCTGGATCTTTCATTCTAGGAAATTGAAGAATTTTACTTCTGAGGAAGATAGTCATATATAGAGATTCTGTAAAACACAAAAAGCCCCACTGTCAATAGACAAGGAGCTTAATTGTTTGATTTTTTATTAGGATTATTTTAATCCTCTACTAATTCTTCGTCAGCTTTGATAAAGACTTTACCTCTGTAGTACAAATCATCACCTACATAGTATGCTCTGTGAAATTGGTGCGCTTCACCAGTTTCCTTACAGATAGAAATCTGAGGCATCTCTGCTTTATAGTGAGTTCTTCTCTTTCTCTTTCTTTGCTTCGAAATTTTACTCTTTGGATGTGCCATTTCTCTTTATTTAATATATCAGTTATTATCAATTAATACTCTCGTATTCTTTATTTATCCAATTCTAGGTCTTTTAATGAGTCCCAGATTCCGTTATTAATTACATTCTTTTCAATCTCTTGTCCTTCTTTTAGTTCTAGCTTTTCTAGAATGTTGAAATTACAAGGTGGATGTTCATCATTTTCACAATCATAAGTCTTCACGAGAGGCATACACAGCAGTATGAATTCGTAAATTACCTGTGAAAGATTTAATGTAGATGTCTCTGGATGTATATACATGATTTCATCAGTACTTTCACTTTCAATTCCATGTTTCACATGTAAGATGAATTCACCATCCATAGGTAAGTCAATAGACTCTGTACATCTATCACAATTCGTTTTAGTAATACCTTCGATATCAAAAGTAAAAACACTTGATCCGTGTTTTCTGTCCATTTCTACTAAAACATTAAAGTTTCCATTATTTAAATGAGAAGCTTCAAATTCTGCAAAAAAATCACTGTCCACATTGAATTCAAGATTGTGAATTCCATCTCCCATACCTTTATAAGGAATAGTAAAATGGTTTAGAACATTCATAATTAAAAGAACTTTTTTTAACGGAGTGCAAAGATAATGCTTATTTTCCTTAAATACTAGTATTTACGTTGCCTTTACTGTTGTTTTTAAATCATTAAAATTGATTGTTTGTACTTTAATGATTATTAATCATTTGTATATTGAAATAATTTGCATGTATTACTTTAATCAACATTACAATTGCTATTATCAGCGTGTTTTACTAGGAATTGGTACTACCTTTTGGATACATAGAATCGAAAGCTCCATCAACTGGTTCCCATAATTCTATTTTTCGGCCATCACCATCTAGTATGTGTACAAACTTTCCGTAGTCAAATGTTTCTACATTGTCGCAGATTGTTACACCATTGTTTTTCAACTCTTCCAAATATTCTATTAGGTTTTCTACTCTATAGTTGACCATGAATTCATTTACAGCGGGTTCAAAATATTTTGTATCTTTTGGAAAAGTAGACCACTGTGTAAATGCGCGAATATCAGGTCGATCAGTCATTCGAAATTCGAAGGGTGCACCCCATTTATCAGTCTTAATTCCTAATTTTTCAGCGTACCACTCTTTAGTTTGATTAGGATCCTCACACTTGAAAAAGATCCCACCGATTCCAGTTATTCTCCCTTTTTTCATTTAGTTTAAATTTTTCTCATGTCAAATCTAAAAAAGGCATAAAACAATTAGTTTCACACCTTTTTTATTTTTCTCTAATCCTTATATATTATTCAGCAATCATTGGGTTCTTATATGAATCGTAGATGTATAACTGATATTTTTCTATTTTGTCTATTAGTTTGAAAGCGTACTGGGTGTCAGTGGCATACCCGCAATTTTTAAGCCCAAAAGCCCATCTTTTGTAATCGTATTTTTCATAATTGAATAATTCAGAGTAATGCGCTGACTGGGTAAGAAAATTACTATGATCAACATACGAGTCAATTACACTTTCGTACGACCTGAAACATGATTTGATAAGATTACCTTTAGAATCGTAATCATCATCTTTATGATTGTACGTATGCCCTTTCCAATATGATTTACATTTAATCCCGAAGTGATTATTAGCAAAAACGGCTAAATCGCTACCTCCAACACCTGATTCATGTAGTGCTTGTGCTAGTGTAATGCTAGCGGGGATTCCACTTCTGTGCATTTCTATAACTGCTAGATCTTTATATTTTTCAACATAAGCATTTGCAGCCGCATCTTTAGGGTCTTCTGAAGTAAAAATTGAAAATATTATGAGGGTAATATACTTTAACATAAATACTTGATTTTCGTATTAAACGTGTTTAGAAAATATTAGGATTACTTATGTTGACTTATTTAACATTACAAATTATCAACATATATACATGTAAGTAATTTCCAAATGTTATGCCAAGTTTCTAAAAATGTGATTTTTGGAAGGAGATTTTATTATTTAGGAGCGGTATGATAGAGTCTAGTACCGAATAAATTTAGAACCCCATCAAAAGCTAATGGGCTATCAAATTTATATGGTAGAATAATAAAACTTGTGCAGCAATCAAAAAGGGCGAAAGACTAAAATTAGATCAATCGAAAAGCAAAGATCTGATTTAGTTTTAATATTTTCCTTTAAATAAGGACGAAATCCTAGTTAACTTAATTACCAGTTAGCCACTTTTCCTACTTTCCAATCTTTTCTAGTAAATTGCACACAGCAAAAAATGTTACGTGTTTATATACATTGTCAAACGTCTTCTACTTTTTATTCCGACACTTCTATTAGTGTCGTGCTTGGCGTTTTTTCTGAAAGACAATGTTCCTACTGATCAAGTCGAAACATTATTGAGTCTACAAGGAATTGAGGATTTTAGTGAAGAATACACTGAAGCATATAATAGAAAAATGACAGAGATGGGAATGAATTTACCGTCGTTCTATTTTTCGATCAAGAATAATTTCACTTTATGGATTAGTAGTTATAAAGTTGATAGTTTTACAAAACGTTTTGCAAACGATCTAGCTAAAGGTAGATATAAAGAGACTCATATTGTAGAATTGATTTCTACAATTTCTGATTTAGAAGATAAAGAAAGTCGGAATTTATTAATATGTCAAACCCCTCAAGAATTACTCATAAAATTAGGTCGACTGGAGTCAGGTTTAGTAAACTCAGAGGTCATATCGCATATTAGGACTATAGTCAAGAAAATGGAAGATGATAGGGGGAGTTGGCACTATCCAGTCTTATCATGGCATGGAATAAATAATCAATATCACAATTGGGTTTCAAATTTTATAAGAGGAAATTATGGTGTTTCTTTAGTGGACGCTCAGCCAGTATATAGAAAGTTATGGAGTAGCATGAAATGGACATTAATGTTACTTATTATTAGTCTTGTAATTTCTGGTTTAATTTCATTCATTTTGGGAATTTATAACGGTATCAATCAAGGATCAATATTTGATCGTTGGTCAAATGGAATATTATTTCTGTTTTATAGTATTCCAAAATTTTGGTTAGCGACTATGATGATCATATTTTTCACAACTGCCGAATATGGAAACTGGACTAACATATTTTCTAGTGTTGGAGATTGGCCAAGAATGACTGGATTTTTTGAATTGATATATTTGTCAGCAAACAAGTTGATACTACCAATCATTGTGATAGTAATTCCTGATGTAGCCTACTTGTCAAGGTTAATAAGAGCAAGTATAATTGATGAAAATAATAAAGAATACATTAAAATGGCAAGGAGTAAAGGGGTGCCGAAACGGGATATAATACTTAAGCATCTAGTGCCAAATTCTTTGGGCCCAACTATTACCTTATTTGCAGGTGTATTGCCAGGAGCACTCGGGTCATCATTAATTATTGAGGTTATCTTTAATATCCCTGGGATAGGTAGATTAATGTTTGAGAGTATCAAAACAGCAGATTGGGCTGTGGTCTTTCCGATAATTATGATAGTATCCATACTCACAGTAGTTACATTCTTACTTGCAGATATCTTAATAGCATGGTTGAATCCTAAAATTAAATTAGGATGATAATTTCAATTAGAAAATTTTGGGATAATATCAGTAATCATAAAGGGTTGAGATTCTCAATTTTCGTCATTTCTGCATGGACAATGATAGCTTTATTTGCTCCATTATTTGAATCGCTTTTGGGTGTAGGATTTTCGAATTTGCAACCTGAAAATGGTTTGTTGCCACCATTTAGTAGTAACGATGATTTTTTTCATTTATTAGGGACCGATTATTTGGGCAGAGATTTGTTAGCAGCAATGATTCATGGTGCCCGTGTTGCCTTTATTATTGCCTTAGCAAGTGTAGCTATTTCGTTGAGCTTAGGTCTTTCTGTTGGGTTATTGATAGGTTTTTATGGAGACAGTGGTATTAAAAAGAATCTTGTCCAGCAATTTATTATATATGTAGCAATTGTAATTGGTATCTATTACCTTATTTCTATGATTTCTGAAGGTGTTAATATATATAATTTTGTTCCATTGCTTGGAGTTGTTTTGACTTCAGTTGGATTGGATAGATTGGGAAAGAAACTTCCGATTAAAAAATATGGAGTGCCTCTAGATATAATTATGCAGCGACTATTTGAATTAAGAGAAGGGCTTCCAGGCCTTTTTATTATTCTTTCTATTGCGGCATTAATTTCGTCACAGTCAATTTTTTCTGTGGCGGTTATTATTTCGATTTTATATTGGATG
>Ga0209187_1003209_pt1 | contig 14020 bp, 6 predicted proteins | sample BantaG_FD_187430 | JGI IMG/M metagenome (GOLD analysis project Ga0209187, IMG submission 187430) | Marine algal microbial communities from Bantry Bay, Ireland - BantryBay_4 metaG (SPAdes) (version 2) | ecosystem: Host-associated > Algae > Red algae > Unclassified | place: Bantry Bay, Ireland... | reverse complement strand
TCAGGATGAAAAATTAACAATCAAGTTTGAAGAAACGACTGAGATATTTGACATCAATGAGATGAGAGATATTTGGTATGAGACTTCATACTTATTAGACCAAAAACAAACGGCAAACGGCTTAGCTAAAGATCGTTTTGATAATTATAAGAATCAGCCGCTACAGTATATTTTTCCAAAAAATTTCACTGGTAAAGCACCAATTATTGACGCATCAAAACCAAGACCAAAAGCTGCAGTCATAAGAGAAAAAGGTAGTAACTCAGAAAGAGAGATGGCTAATGCCATGTATCGTGCGGGGTTTGATGTAAGAGATGTCCACATGACAGATCTAATATCGGGTAGAGAAACTCTAGAAGACATCCAATTTCTAGGAGCTGTAGGAGGATTTTCTAACAGTGATGTACTCGGATCAGCCAAAGGATGGGCTGGAGCGTTCAAATATAATGAGAAAGCAAAATCAGCACTGGATAATTTCTTTGCAAGACCTGACACACTATCAATAGGCATCTGTAACGGATGTCAATTATTCTTAGAGCTTGACTTAATAAATCCTGATCACAAGCAACTTTCTAAGATGATTTATAACGATAGTCACAAACACGAAAGCTCATTCACTTCTGTTACAATTCGAAAAAACAATTCTGTAATGATGTCGAATCTTGCAGGTAGCACACTCGGAGTATGGATCAGTCATGGAGAAGGCAAATTCAATCTTCCGATGGATGAATCTGATTATAATATAGTAGGAAAATATGGCTATGCTAAATACCCATCTAATCCTAATGGAAGTGATTACAACACTGCAATGTTGGTAAGTAATGATGGTAGACATCTAGTAACTATGCCGCATATCGAAAGGTCGTTCTATCAATGGAACTGGGCTGATTATCCAGAAGGAAGAGAAGATGAAGTGAGTCCCTGGGCTGAAGCTTTTGTGAATGCTTATAAGTGGGTTACGCAATAAGTGAAGTAGAGTGTCTGCACACCTATTTGGGTGTCTGACACTTATTTGATATTTGGCCATTGAATCATTGTCGCCTTTTACCCCGGCCATGAAGTGTGAGGCTTTGTGTCTTCGAGAAATATATGTCTGATACTCCCCGATAAATATTTGTTAGGGATATTCAGAAGTAAAAGCTATCTAACAATATTACTAGAATTGAAATAGTCATAACCATATTTTATTAAAAGGTATATCTTAATTTAACGATGTTTGGCCTTAGCTGGTTTAGACAAGAGGTAATTTGTACACAAATTACCCAAGTCCAGCGGATATTTGGGTTGTTTTTTGACGTTAAAAGCTCACAAACGGCCCACGAATATTCTATTCGCTACACCGTTCAGCGACTGTTTGATCCGCCAGTTGGCGGAGAGTTTTGTGAGCTTAGTTAAAAAATAATGCAAATGTCGTTAAGAATCAGGCCAACGATGGCTTGCGAAGCAAACACGCAAGCCCAACAGGTAAAGCCTTGGGACAAGAGATGGTATAAGGGATGGCTTTCGAAGAAAACACCCGATGCGTAGCAAACACTCGATTTTTGGTCATAGGTGGCTTTGCAAAGCAAAACGCCCAAGTTCTATGAATCTGTTTTGCCGAAGGTTTGCACTAGTAAGCGCTGGAGGCCACCAAGCCAAAATAGAACGCCGGCAGCGCCGCCACCGTGCGTTTGTCTCTTCAGAACAAGCCACACTTGGGCGAGCGGCAAGAATAATTAGAAAGAATATTACACCGTATTACCTATAAAACAATGTAAAACGGGGCAATCATTCAGAAGTTGTAGAGTTAAAACACCTATTCAAAATGGGATTTCGCTATTTGCGAATATCCCTATGTTAGACTCTCTTTGAGATGTCAGTCATTTGGCTATTGATTCTATGTCGCCTTTTACCCCGACCCTGAAGGGTGAGGCTTTATGTTTTTAAACACCAGTATTAAATAAAAAATAGCCTCGTCAAAACAAATCGACGAAGCTATCTATATTTTAAATTTTCTTAACTCTTATTTCAATATTACTATTTTCTTTAAGAATGAAGCTTCGTTTGAACTCAGTCTGAGCATGTAAGTTCCATTCAATAAATTAGTTGTATTTATTGTATGTGTAGCGGTATTCATCTTTTCAGAAGCTACAATTTTTCCTTGTACATCTATTATTGTTAGATTGATATCGTCACCAAGTACGTTATCAATACTAATTGTAATATAATCAGATGCAGGATTCGGATAGACTTTCATTAGTCCAAAATCAGCTTCTGTTACAGCATTTACATTTACCACATATGTAAAAGAAACTTCTGTTTCACCACATTGATTAGACACAGTTAATATTACTTCATAAGTACCATTGTCATCGTAAACATGAGTTGGATTAATTTCATCGCTCGTTTTTCCATCACCAAAATCCCAACTATATGTTGTGCCCCCATTAGTAAGAGAATTAAACACTACAGTATTGCCATCTTGATCACCTTCAAAAGAAACTGTTGGGACATCAATAATTGTAATAGCCCCTATAACTGTTTCTGTTGATGTACCATAAATATTGCTAACAGCAAGAGTCACATCATATGTTCCTGCAGCACTATAAGTAACTATCGGATTAAATTCAGAGGAAGAGTCAGGATTCCCATTAGGCAAAGTCCATTCCTTCGAATCTGCATTTATACTATTGTCCATCAATGTAATGCTTTCTCCAACACAGGCAATAATTGGAAAACTATTCCCAAAGCTAGCTTCGGGTAAAGCATCGATAGTGATTTCAGTGGATGTTGTTGCTGTTCCACATTCATTTTCTGTAGTCAATTCTATTGTATATGTTCCATTTTCTTCAAAAGTATAATCTAATACATCTGTTTCGATATCCTCACCACCTACTGACCAAGTAACCTTATCCGCTCCTAAACCAGAATTTAATGCAGTTATTGAATTACCAGACGTTACCAAATCTATTACTGCAGTAGGTTTTGTTAATACCACTACAAAATTTTCAATGGTCCTTACATCTGTACCCGCAGGTGACATAACTGTCAATACAACTGGATAAGACCCAGAGTTTACATAGGTAACAGTAGGATTCTCTTCAGTAGAAGTTGCCGGCGATCCACCCTCGAAAGTCCACAATAGACTTTCCACATTTGATGAAGACGTATTGCTAAACTCAACCATGAGAGGACCACATCCTGTGGAATTATTTGCATTAAATGCTGCAGTTGGTAGAGCATTGATTACTACTGTCTGACTTGATGTAGTCGTACCACATTCATTAGTCGCAGATAATACTACTGTATATGTACCTTCCTCAGTGTATGTATGAGACGGATTCTCTTCATTATTAGTTGTTCCGTCACCAAAGTCCCAACTATATGTCTCTCCTTCTATTGTCGTGTTTGTAAAATCTACAACAAATAAGTCATCAAAATATTCGAAAGAGGCAAAAGGTACATCTGAAACAGCTATAAAATTCGTAAGTGTTACTGTCTCAGAACTTTGGGGATGACTCACGGTAAGCTTTACGTCATATTGACCAGCCGCAGTGTATGATACAGTTGGATTTTGCATAGTACTTGTTGCAGGAGTCCCCCCTTCAAATGTCCATAACCATTCTGTTGCATTTGCGCTTGACTGATCTGTGAATTCTACTTCTAGATCAGCACATCCACTAGTGATCACACTTGTAAACAATGCTGTTACTGGTGTGTAGTTATTGATTGTGATACTTTCTGATGTTGTACCGCATTCGTTTGTTGTTTCTAAAACAACAGTATATACCCCTTCTGCTTGGTAAGTATGTGTTGGATTTGCAGAAGTGCTTGAGTTTCCATCTCCAAATGTCCATGCATAGGAAACGGCTCCACTTGATTGGTCAGTAAATGTAACTTCTAGACCGTTTTCATTTGCTATAAAGTCAGTAGTAGGAACATCATTAATAGTAATGTAGTCAGTAAAAGTTTCTGAGTTTGAACCGTTGGTATTAGTAACAGTCAGAGTAACATCATATGATCCAGAAGCTGTATAGGTAACTTGAGGATTGACATCTGAAGATGATGAAGGTGATCCTCCTTCGAATTCCCAAGCATAAGTATCAGGACTATTGCTTGATGTATTTTCATAATTAACAGTCATCGGAGCACAACCTTCAGTTTCTCCTGTGATGCTAAATGAAGGAATAGGTGCTAACGAAATAGTTATTTCAGAAGAAGCGGTATTACTACCACATTCATTTTCTACTGTCAGCATTATTGTATATGTTCCATCTTGTGTATAAGTATGCGTTGGCTCTTCCTCTGTACTTGAATTACCGTCTCCAAAAGTCCAGATATAGTCTTCACCAAAAACACTAAAATTGTCAAAGCTTGCTTCGTTCCCATCTAGATCGAAAGTAAAATCACTTACTGGCAGGCCTGCAATTGAAATATACTCAGTTTCTTGCAGAACATCATCTCCAGTTTCATTAATTACAGTTAAAGTAACATCCCATTCTCCAGCATCTTCATAAATCACTATCGGATTCTCTACAGTAGAAGACGCAGGAGTTCCTCCTTCGAAAGTCCAAACAAAATCATCTGTATTGTTTGAAGCATTAGATGTATACTGCACTGTCAATGGTGCACAACCTTCTTGAACATCAGAACTAAAATCAGCTACTGGTGGATTTGCAACTACAACAATTTCTTGCTCTATAACATCTCCACAAAGAGCACTAGTTGCTGTAAGAATTACTGTATAGACTCCATCATCAATATAATCATGAACTGGATCACTTTCTATTGAAAATTGACCATCACCAAAATCCCAAAAGTATGTTTCTGCATTTAATGTAAAATTAAAAAAGCTCGTAACTGTACCTTCAGTTGCAAAACCAAAGCTTACAATAGGACTAGGGTTTATAGTAATTATATTATTTTGAACAGCTTCATTTGATCCATTTGAATTCGTAACAGTGAGTGTAGCACCAAAAGTACCACCATCGGGGTATTGAACAGATGGATTTTCTTGCGTACTTGATGATGGAATTCCACCGGGGAAACTCCAATCGAAATCCAGATTAGATCCACTACTAGTATTAGTAAAGATAACTTCACCTATTGTACAATCTTCTATTACAGTAAACTCAAATTCTGCTGTTGGGGCTCCACTACCTCCACCTGCACAATCAGCTAAGCAGGTCCTTGTCGAAACATGATTATCTATAGCATTTATAGATTGTGCAGACCATGTAGTACTTGAACTTACAGAGGGGGCCATAATATCTCCAGAACCACTATCGTGAAAAGAACCAAAATTATGTCCTAGTTCATGAGCAACCATAACCCTTTTTGTTTGGGCATTATTAGTAAAGTTTTCCAGGAGATTGTACCTTGAATTGGTACAGATAACGCCAACATAGGCAACTCCTATAACTCCACTTCCATCGTCATTAAATATATTTTTATCAGTCCATAATGAAGCAACATCATAAACAAAACCCCCAAATCCTCCTCCATTACCCCATGTTCTAAATGATGGCAAAAGTATATCTGTATCAGCACTTGAGCTCCATGGATCTGTGCCCGAAACAGTAACAGTAAATTGAGTTACTATAATATAGTTCAATTCATCTCCAAATTCATCATCATAATTAGTTTGTACATTATTCATTACACCAATAGCATGATCTTCAGCCCCAAAAGCACTGCCAAATGCTTCAAACATCGTGAAGTCATTTGCAATTGCGATTTCTACATCAAAGCACTCATCTAATCTTGAGTCACTTCTGTTTTTATCATCACTTTTAAACTCCTCTCGTTTATCGTGCATTTCTGTTGTTCCACATTTGTGGGGTGCTGTAGGTTTTATATCTTTAGAATTATAGATTACAAACTTGTCACTACCTCTTTGTTCTTTTTCATAATATGATAATGGTTCAATATAGTTGTAGCCACTTTTATCCTTGATAAATCCATATATGAATCCATCATTAAACGTTAGACTAACCGAAGTGCTGAGATCACCTACAATGTTACCTTGAGTAGGAATTGCCAGAGAATTATCATATTCCACTATACCATTTTCGGTAAGGTGTCTACTTTTATAGTTGCTACTTAGCATGTGGGTTTCATGCAATTCAACTAACCAAGAACCGCCTTCACTTTTGGGAATTTCGACAGTGAAAAATTCACCTTGCCTAGCCTTGTTGTTAATAGATCTAGAATCAATAGTCTTTATTTCATAATCAAAAAACATCTCATCCAAATCAACTTTAGATTTAGATTGAGACAACCCTTGAATAAGAACAAAATGAACAAATAAGATTGCGGTTAATAATTTTTTGATTTTTGGAAACATCCTGGCAATTTTAAATTAAAGTAAACAATATTAAATCCTTAAAACATGTAAACATCTCTTCTATTAAGTACGCTATACTTACGTTGATAGAACACAAATTGGACTGTCAGAATTAAATTTAACAGTATAAAAATGAAACTCAGGGATTTAAATATTTTACAAAAGAGTAATATCAATACAAATCGACTAAAAAGGCATTGACATCCCGTAAAAATATACTATGTAAATGAATATCCACAATAAAAGATGCAATAGTTTTGCTAAAATTTCCTAAATACTAACTAAAATTTTCATTTATCCGTTCGATAAGACAATTGTTTGAAAAAATCAACTTAAAATCCGTTTTGATATGTCTTTAACAATCAGTGCATATTATTTTAAAATGAGTTAAAAATATATTATTTAATATGTTATCTGCATCATAAATTAACTTATATCGTTCATAAAAGTATAAAAATATAGGTAAGCATTGGATAATCATTTAAAACTTCTAAGTTTATGGTTCAATGTAGTTTGAAATACAAAAGTTGATAAGATGAAAAAGATATTAATCCCGTTTTTATTATTAGTATTTATGTTTTCTCTCATAGATGATGCTTCTGCGCAAAGAAGAGGAAAGAAGAAAAGACGATCCACAGAAAAGACAGAAGAGACGGACGAAAGACGAAATTCTAGAGATGACGAAGATTATGGTTCATCAAGTATTGCCGAAAAACTTAATACAGAGATCAAACTTGGAAATATAAATTTCTTTGGAAACATTTTCAATTTATCTATGAAATCAAATGTTGGTTACAAATTCAATAAAACTTTTTCAGCTGGATTGGGAGGTAAGTTTGATTACTACTATAGAAGCGTGCCAGGCCCTGGTGATGAAGGCTTTTTTAGTTATGGTGGTTTAGCATATGCTAGGGCAAAAATAACTCAGCAACTTTATGCTCAAGTCGAGTATAGTGCTTTTAATACTGCTTTTACCTTACCAAGAAAAACATACTTATATCCAAGTGCTGGTATAGGTTATATGTATGAAGGTTTTAACTGGAGTTCTGGTATAGAGCTACTCGTACCTCTGGATGATGAAGTAAGAGACTTTTTTGGCATCGTAGAGTATTGGATTACATTCAGTCATAACTTTTAAGTCCCTGTATTAATCAGCATATAAAGCTAAATATAAAAATCAAATTATTCTCAAATTCAAGAAATAATAATAACCCAAGAAAACAGTAAATTGTAATCAATTAAAAATTTCGTCGGTCAAGACTATTCGGTAGATAGTTAAAGCTTGCAAAGTTGGAAAATGAATCTTCATCCACTTATTAAGCTAATACTATGGACAATAAACGGTACGAAATAGAAACAAACCAACTGTTTTCAAATAGCAAGATTTGGCAATTAAATAGGGATTTCTATCAAAAAACAGGACCGCGAGCTTTTAGTGATGACATCGTTCCTCATAACTTAACAAGTAGCTCATCTGTAGGTAAAACGTATGCTGAACTTATATTTGGGTTCTTAAAAGATTTGTCAAACAAAGGAAAGACTTTCAATCCAGTGTACATATTAGAACTGGGTGCTGGCCATGGTCGCTTGGCTTTTCATATTCTGCAACATCTAGAGCAGCTCATTCTTGCTACAAACATAGACCTACCACCTTATTGTTACATTCTTAGTGACATAGTAGAAGAGAATATTTCTTTTTTTCTTAACCATCCTCAATTTCAATCTTTTTACAAAAAAGGTGTTTTGGATGTTTCTTATTTTGATGCTATCAAAGGAAATGATTTGCAATTGAGATACTCCAATAAAAATATAAAATCACAAGAACTCAATCAACCTATAATAACAATTGCAAATTATTTTTTCGATTCTATTCCTACAGAATTATTTTTAGTTCGAAATAAAGAGATTTCAACGTGTTCTATTTCATTATCGACAACTGCTGATCCCGAGAATCTTGATTCTCAGGCATTAATAAAAGACCTGGATATAAAATTTCGAACAGCATTAGTTCCTGTTCCAGTCTACGACAATCCACTTATTAACGAAATTCTGTTAGAATATAAGGATCAAATTAATCAAACATATTTGCTTTTTCCAGCTACCTCAATGCTATGTATTGATAATATCAAAAATCTATCAACAGAGGGTCTTTTTTTATTATCTCTAGACAAGGGATATCATCAAGCGCATGATCTAGAGAATAAGCCTCTGCCTGAAGTCATCACACATGGTAGTTTTTCTATTTGGGTAAACTATCATGCACTTGGTCTTTACTGTTATAAACAAGGTGGCGAAAGTATGTTTCCTGCCTATTCTACTTTTAATTTAGAATTGGGAGCCATGATGTTTTTTGCTGACAGTGACTCATATTCTGAGACGATTAGCGCTTATAAAACTTTCGTAAATGATTTTGGTCCAGATGACTTTAATACGATAAAGAATCTTTCCTATGCAAATGTTGCTAAACTCACAGTGGAGGAGTTGATAGCTCACTTTCGCCTAAGTGCTTATGATTCTACTTACTTTGCTAAGATGTTGCCGCGTCTCAAACAAGTATCCAGCTCTATTACTCACAATGAACGTACTCGAATATATGAGACGATGCATAAAGTATGGAGTATGTACTTCTACATCGGTGAATCTTTTGACCTCGCCTACGCTATGGGAGGATTGTGCTATGATTTAGGTTATTATAATGATGCTTTGATTTATTTTGAAAACTCGGTAAGTACACATGGTCATAAAGAGGATACCTATTATAATATGGCATTGAGTTATTATCAACTGAGACAAGATAAGATGTTTTTCAAAACATTAGAAGAGGGAAAACGAGCTTTTCCAAAATATGATCTCTTTGCTGAATTAGATAATCTGGATGTGAGTTAATATTTCATAATACCTATGACGTTCAAAACAACCTACGTCCGCCGAGGTTTGCAACTTCGGATTGACATGCATCGATAAAAAATGCATAACATGCCAATCACATATTCAGTCGATGTTACAAACTTCAAAGGACCTGCTTTTGCAGGAAATAGCATATTTGCAGGAAATCTTTCTCAAAAGCTTTCAAAAAAATACATTTACAAAGAACTTTATATATTTGCGCCACTTTTGACGATCGGCTATCGTTTTCAATATCCGAATCAACTTTATCAATAAAATAAGAGAAATGAATCTTAAAGATATATTAGCAATTAGTGGACTTCCTGGACTTCATAAAATGATCGACTCAAGAGGAAATGGACTTTTGGTACAAGGTATAGATGGAGGAAAAACAAAGTTCTACTCAATGCGAAAGCATCAGTTTACTCCAATGGAAACTGTAGCTATATATACGATGAGTGACACTATCGAGTTAAGTGAAATATTCCAAAGAATGTTGGATCAAGTAACTGAAAACCCACCTGCTGGCGTAAAAGATAGCAAAGAAAAAATCGAAGATTACTTCTCCAGCATAGTTCCTGATTATGATGAAGACAGAGTTTATGTCAGTGACATGAAAAAAGTCATCAAATGGTTTGCTATTCTTAATGAAAAGGGATATTTGACCATGGAACCTGAAGACGAAGAAGAGTAAAATACTCTTAACTTCTGCTTAATCCAATGAAATAAATTCCAGAACACCTTCTGTTAACGTTTCTGAATATGTTTGGCAGAATGTGAATTCATTTCTATATTGCTATATGCTAAAAAACCTCAACACCAAAGATGCATTTGCTCATGCTTCTAACTGCGTAGAAGTAATGAAGTCCACATATCGTTTTTTCATGGACAACAAATTATGGAGAGGCTTTTTTAAACATAAGTGGATTGCACTAGCAACAATTGGTATTTCAATATTATTCAGCTATTGGATGATTTGTGATGTATCAGCTTACTTCACATCTCCTCCTGTTGACATCCCACTAAGTGATGCAGGTGTGATCTCTGATCAACTCAGTGATGAATTAAAAAGAGAAAATGCACAAACTGCTATATCTAGTGGATCAAAATACTTACTTCTTATTATACTTGAGATTGTTATTTTTTACTTTTCTGTAAAGACCATAGAAATATTATCAGGTAAAGATCAACCCATACAGATATCTAGCTTCTGGAAAGCAGAAATTAGAATGATAAAGGTCATGATAAGAGGGTTTGTTCAAGCCTTAATTGTTCAGATCCTTCTTTCTATTCTATTGGGCATATTTGGAATACCGGGAGCAGTAAAAAGATTTGTTATGTTCTTTGTTTATGCATTCTTTGTGGGTCATGCATTTTTTGACAATTATAATGAGCTTCACAATCTATCAATAAAAAATAGCGAAATAACTACTAAATATCACTTTGGTGCCACCCTTGCGTTGGGAACTGTCTCAAGCCTACTCCTACTGATTCCTATAATTGGCCCGATTATAACACCAATATTTGCCGCGCTCACAGCTAATATCTATGGGTATAGGTACAAACTTAATGAAGTTGTCTTAAAGCAATGATGTAGTTTTTTAATGATTGAATGCTTTAATGATTGAATGCATGAATATGTTCCAAATTCATTCTCTCATTCTCTCATTCTCTCATTCTCTCATTCTCTCATTCTCTCATTCTCTCATTCTCTCATTCTCTCATTCTCTCATTCTCTCATTCTCTCATTCTCTCATTCTCTCGAAATTTTTAATCTAAAAATTTCGCCTAAGACCCTACTCTTTTAGTTTCATCTTCTATTCCCGTTTTTCTCTTTCTTGATTTTACATTGGTATTTCCGAAATTGTAACTGACACTGATTGCGGCTCTACGGCTATCCCAATTACCTCTACCCTCACCGATCAGACCATCGAAGTTAGATACTCCATCCCAACCAGATTGAAAGAAAATGTCATTAAAACTCAGTTTTACATTCATCATATCATTGAAGAATTTCTTTTGAAGCCCGAGATTAAGACTCCATGTTTCATTGTACCTAAATACTCCACCCCATACTCCTGGACCAGAAAAATAACCAGAAATTTCACCTGTAAATCCTCTAGGCAATGTAAATGTATGTTGTTGAAAAAATGAATAAGTAAATGCTTGCACGTCTACAATAGCTCCATCACCATAGTCCGCTTGATTATTAAGATATCCTCCACTAATATTCGCAAATGCATTCCACCAAGGAGTCACTGTAAATGGAAGCGAAGCATTAAATCCATAAATTGTCTGCTCTGCAAGATTGGCCCATGTGATAAATCCTGCTCTTGGGTCCTCATCATCAGGTGCTATCAATCTAGTGATTTGATTTGTAGTCTTACTGTAACTTAACTTGAAGTTATATCTATAATTCAATGTATATCCTAACTCTAGATTATTAACTATTTCAGGATTCAAAGACTCATTTCCTTTCATAAATGACAACTCACTTAATTGCACTGTAAATGGATTCAAGACATTATAGTCAGGTCTATTGATTCTTCTTCCATAATTTAGAGACCATGTTTTGTTACGTGCTTGGTTGTAGGTCAATCCTCCAGATGGAAAATAGTTTGTGTAATTCAAGTTTACTGGATCTTCTTGCAGATCTTCTCTAAATGCTTGCAGATCTCCTACGGCATCCGTTGACTCCACCCTTAAGCCAGCAGACATCCCCCATTTTTGATTGATTGCTCTTTGATAATTCGCGTATCCAGCATATACATTTTCATCGTACAAGAAGATATTTGATCTTACATCATCGAACGCTCTTTCACTGTTCTCAATATTATAGAATAAAAAAGAATTGTCTGTTTTTACTTTACTGAACTTGGTTCCTAGTCCGATCTTCCCTCCAAAAATATCTGATTCGTAATCAATTTTTCCAGTATAAATATCGATTTCAATTGGAGTATCGTACTCTGTAAGTACTTCTGTCACCAGCGTTGTTTCATCCTCCAAGAAATATCTATTCGGTTGTATATATTCATAATCATTCCGATATTTACCGTAATCTAAATCGACATTCAATGAGTGCTTCTTATTATCGAATGCATAGTTGATATTATAAGTACTTTGATCTCTTTTCTGATCTGATATGTTTTCTGCTATTAGTATGCTATCGATATTAGAAGCACTTGCGAGCTGAGATATTTCTATTCTATTTTCAGAGTTACTCTCCGTATTTTGATTTTGACCAGACACTAAGAACCCAACAGTTTGATTTTTACCAAAAAAGAAGTCAGTTCCCCATCTGTAGTTGATACCATTTGTGGTGTTCTCTGACAGATTGCTCTCATCGAGTATTAATCCATTTTGATTATTTATGAATAACATATCGTTGTAACTAGATCCTCCATTATAACCTATAGTTCCAAACGTATTCAAGATGCTATTCCTATAATTCCCCATAGAACTAACATTCCCTTTGCCAAATCTTCCTTGGCTTACAGACCCACTGATCGAGCCGTTCATTCCATGACTTTTATCTCTTTTTAGTCTTATGTCGATGATACCAGCGTTTCCTTGCGCCTCATATTTAGCCCCTGGATTAGTAATGATATCCATGCGGTCGATTTGCTCCGCAGGCAAGTTGCTCAAGTAAGCCGTGAGGTCATCTCCTGTCAGAGGAAGACGTTTACCGTCAACGTAGATAAGCACTCCAGATCGACTAAGTACGGTTACGTTATTATTGTTATCCACTAGAACACCAGGCGCTTTCCTAAGAAGACCCAACGCATCATCACCAGCTGCATTGATTGTCCCTTCTACATTAAATACCATCCTATCTGGCTTTACCTCTACCAATGCCCGCCTTGCTGTAACAACTGCAGCTTCTAACTCTACAGAATTCGTCTCCATGATGAAATCCGATAATACTATATCATCCTCCTTTATATTTATTGGCTCTGACTTATAGTTAGTGTAACCAATAAAGCTTGCTTCTATATAATATGATCCATTGTCTACATTTCTAAAAATGAATTTACCATTTTCGTCTGAGGACTCAACTTTTATAAGTTTTGCATCAGGAGAAGAATATAGTACCACATTTGCAAACATTACTGGTGCGCCATCACCATCTAGCAACTTACTCGACAGGCTTTGTTGAGCATTGATTGTTATAGCAGAGAATGATAAAAATATAAAAAGTAGAAAATTTTTCATTTGTATATATTGATAGATTGAATGCAAAGATTGCATTTCGAACTACTATATGACACATCTATTAGATAAAAGATGCAATTTTATCTATGCAACTGATGTTTTGAATAAAATTCTGCTCCAAACTAGAAGTCTACCGTTGTACTTGTCACATAAAACCACTTGTATTGATAATCAAAAAGAAATCGTCAATGTATAATTATCATTAATTGATAGAAGTAAAAACAATAATCCGATTGAATTCAAATTATAAAATCTCGGTAACATAAAATATATTAATTTTACCATATGAAAGTTTGTATCGCCGAAAAACCATCAGTAGCTCGAGAAATAGCTGCCGTCATAGGAGCTAAATCAAGAAGAGATGGCTACTTCGAAGGCAATGGGTATGCTGTAACATGGACTTTTGGGCATTTTTGCTCATTATACTCGCCAGATGAATACAAGCCAAGTTGGAAAAGATGGGATCTGAACGCTCTCCCTATGTTGCCTGAAAAGTTTGAAACTCGGCTGATCAATGATTCTGGTGTTAAGAAGCAATTCAAAGTTATAAAAGGTCTATTCAAAAATGCTTCTGTAGTTATAAACTGTGGTGATGCA
>Ga0209187_1003206_pt1 | contig 14026 bp, 9 predicted proteins | sample BantaG_FD_187430 | JGI IMG/M metagenome (GOLD analysis project Ga0209187, IMG submission 187430) | Marine algal microbial communities from Bantry Bay, Ireland - BantryBay_4 metaG (SPAdes) (version 2) | ecosystem: Host-associated > Algae > Red algae > Unclassified | place: Bantry Bay, Ireland... | reverse complement strand
CCATCCCCTCTCAAACGGGGCGTAAGTCCTGACAGATCAGTTGGATCTAACTGAACTAGTGGAAGACGAGATTTTGTAACCATCCCCTCTCAAACGGGGCGTAAGTCCTGAGAAGCTGTCTGAAAAGGTAGGCTGCCAGTTGACAAGGTCTGGTATTTTGAATGTGTGAATACTCAAATATACCCAACCGATCTAACTGACAGCCAATGGGATTATATCAAGGAACTGATCCCAGCGGCAAAAAACGGCGGAAGACCTCGCATCCTTGATATGCGTCAGGTCATCAATGGAATACTATATGTAACGGTGGGCGGAATTCAATGGCGAATGCTGCCCAAAGAATACCCCAACTGGAAAAGTGTCTATGATTACTTTCGAAAATGGCGCATAGATGGCACTTGGAAGCGAATCCACGATAAACTCCGTAGTCGGGTCAGACAGAAAGCGGGTCGTCATAAGCATCCAACCGCTGGCAGCCTCGATAGCCAAAGCGTCAAACGCAGTGCTATCGGTGGTGAGCATGGGTATGACGCTGGCAAGAAAATTGATGGTCGCAAGCGCCACATTCTGGTTGACACCATGGGTCTTCTTTTGGCCGTGGTTGTCACTGCCGCCTCCGTCTCTGACCCTGCTGGCGCACGATTATTGCTCAAAACGCTTGATGGTTCCTGCAAAAAGCTACGCCTCATCTGGGTAGATGGTACATACAGAGGCTCACTTTTGACATGGGTAGCTGACCGCTTTTGTTTCGCTCTTTCTCCCATTCTGCGACCATTTAGTGCGAAAGGCTTTATACTTTTGCCCAAGCGATGGGTTGTCGAGCGTACTTTTTCTTGGTTTATCATGCACCGCCGCTTATCTCGTGACTTTGAAGTTCTTCCTGAATCCAGCGAGGCATTCATTCATATTGCCATGATTCGAATTATGCTCCGGCGGCTTGCTTAACCAACTTTTCAGACAGCTTCTGAAATTTTTAGAGCTGGATGAGCGCGCCAAATATACAGAAGATGATCTCGAAACCGCCATTATCGACAAACTCGAAAAATTTCTGCTAGAACTCGGCAAGGGCTTTCTCTTCGAAGCGCGTCAAAAACGGTTCACCTACGCCGAAGATCACTTCTACGTCGACCTCGTCTTCTACAACCGCTTGTTACGCTGCTACGTTTTGCTCGATCTCAAAATCGGCAAGCTCACCCACGGAAATCTTGACCAGATGCAAATGTACGTCAACTACTTTGATCGCCATGTGAAAATTGACGACGAGAATCCAACTGTGGGTATTATCCTTTGCAAGCAGAAAAATGACGCCATGGTCGAAATAACCCTCCCACAAGAAACCAACATCTTCGCCGCGCAATATCAACTCTCTCTAAAAACTTTGGCATTCCGTCTTCCCGTCGCTCCCCAACTAAAATATACCCCCAAAACAGCGTAAGATATTCGATAGTTAGTTTTTCTGGTATACTAACAAATATCTTGTACAGACCATACAATAAAGGAAAATTAGACATGAAACGCGACAAAATTCGAGTAGTCGAACTAAGCGGTACGGCCTACGAGATGGGCCAGCAGCACGGCACCGCCTATCCCGAAGAGATTCGACGCTACGCGCACGAACGCGTCGAACTGGTTGCCGCCGGTCAATGGACGGGCCACAAACTCACAACCGATCAAGTGCTAACATTGGCCGAAGAATGCATCCCCGCGCACGAGGCGTACAGCCCCGATCTGATGGCCGAAACGCGTGGATTAGCCGATGCAACCGGGCTAACGCTGGGCGAAGCGATTATTGCCAGCGGCTTTACCGACTTTATCGACACGGTACACAATGTCTACAATCAGCGTCAAGCCACTACGTTGACAGCCCAGCCAATTGACGACTGTACGGCATTCATTGTGGCAGATGAGATCGCCGACGGTGCCGGTTTTTTTGGGCAGACGTGGGACATGCACGACACCGCCACCGAATTCGTGATTCTACTTAACTGCAAACAGACTGATATGCCCGAAGCGCTAATCTTTACCACCGTAGGCTGCGTGGGGCAGATAGGCATGAATAGCGCCGGAATCGCGGTTGGGATCAACAATCTGATGGGCGCAGATGGTCAAGTGGGCGTAACGTGGCCTTTCGTCGTGCGCAAAGTGCTGCAACAAGACAATATAGATGATGCACTGGCCTGCATTACAGATGCTGACTTGGCTGGCGCACACAATTTTTTGCTCTTCGACAAGACGGGCCGCGGCTACAATATTGAGGCGATGCCGACACATCAGCACATTACTGAATTAGGCAGCGGGCTCAGTAACGGAATTGTACGTCAGAGCGGCAGCATCGTTCATACGAACCACTGCCTCGTACCCGAAACCATTGCCGTTGCGCAGGAGCGTCCGCCCGAATCGCAGACAAGCTCCGAAACGCGTTTGACCCGCGGGTACGAATTGCTTGAACAGCACCCCGTAACAATCGATAAGTTAATAGATCTAACCCGCGATCCGCAAGCGATCTGCGTGCAATCGAAGCCACCCTTCCATGTTGAATCTTGCGGTGCGGCAATCATGCGCCCCAAAACAGGTGACTTCTGGGCCGTGTGGGGTTTGCCGTCCGAAAATGAGTACGAGCACTTTACTATATAAATAAAACGCTTTTGAATACTGACGCAAAAACCGTTTCGCTAACCGAATGGAATGACCTGATCGAGGATCTGCTCTACACCAATCAACCAGAGCAGGCAATTCGCGCGCTACGCGTTGTGCTCAAACAGATGCCCCAACATTTGCCTTCGTACGAACGCATTCTGCTAGCAACATGGATGCTCAAACGTTGGGAGGAGGGCTACGAATGGGGCACGCGCCTGCTCCGTGCGGATCCAAGCAGCCCTGCAGCGTGGCGGGCGGTTGCCATGGCAACGGAACAGCGCACAGAAGAGCAGACAGCTAAATCAACCGTGCGTGGTCAGGCCCATTCAATCTGGCAACGAGCGTTCGAGCTTGACCCATACGGACCAGAAATTCGCGCCGGATTAAGCCGCACAAGTTTAGAGCGCACCCACGCGCTCGAACTCAATCAGGCCTGTTTAGCCGCGCTACACTTCCGCAGCCATCGTTGGCGGCTTGCAGCCAGCATGTATACAACACTCATCGCGGCCAACGAACATCGCTACGATTTTCACATCAATCGGTTGATTTCGCTTTGGCAGGGCGGCTCTCGACCCGAAGCATATCGGCTAGCCCAGTGGCTTGTTCATCACGAGCGCACATTATTACTGCCGTGGATCGTCCTCGAAGCAATTGGCGACGAAAATGATAAGGCGCTTGCATTGAGTCCAATTCAGGCAATGGATCCCGATGGAGAATATGTCTCCAACTGGCTAAAGATGTCAACGCCGCGCGAACCCATAACTATCCGCGTTAACCAGCTCGAAGCACAGATGATTGAAAAATATGCGCTGACAGAAGCTGTAGATTCAGAAGCTATAGAGTTAGAGGAACTCATTAAGAAAAATGTTGAATAGGTTTAAACGAATAAGTCATATTTTAATGCGGGGATCTATAGTCTCTCTGCTCTTTGCACCACTTCTTTTTGGCCTAGTGTCCATTTTTGGCCCAGTGTCCATCGTAACCGCGCAAGAGAATCCAGTCGTACAAGAGATCGATGTTTCGCGCCTGAGCACCATCCCTACGGAACGAACGCTTGAACTCTTCGAAGAGGTAGAGTTAGTGATTGATGATCGACCATATGAGCAAACCGGCTTGATCTACCAAGTATTCGACCTGCCACTTGGGCTGCGCTTCGAGCAAGAGCAAAACACGATTGTCGGACGCTTGACTGGGCTAGGAACCTATACATTCACGGTACTTGTAGACAGTGATTTTCTGCCCGATGAGAGCACAATCTCGCCGGTGATCCGCCAGTATAAATGGACAGTTGAACTCGCGCCCTTTGATCCACCGAACCCCGACCACTCGATTGCGCGCATCTGGAACGAAGCGCTGCTTGAAGCCATTCGCAAAGATGTTGCGCGGCCCACCGTCCACGCACGCAACCTTTTCCACACATCAAGCGCCATGTACGATGCGTGGGCCTTCTACGACGAAGCCGCCATTCCCTATTTCTTGGGGGGCGCAATTGAAGATCCAGCCTGTCCGAATGCAGCCAAACCCGATTTGTCACAGATGACGGCAGAGCAGATTGAAGCCGCGCGGCACGAAGCAATAACCTATGCGGCCTACCGCATCCTTAGCTGGCGATTTAAAGATTCTCCCGGGCAGGTCATCTCCCAAGCGCGTTTTGATCACCTCATGAGTGCCGTGGGCTATCTAATCGCAGTCGATTCCGTGGATATTTGCAGCGGATCTCCCGCAGCGTTGGGCAACTATATCGCCCAATCCTACATAGATTTTGGCGGAATTGATGGCGCAAACGAGGCAGACGATTACGCGAGCCTTGCGTATGCGCCGCTCAACCCACCGATGCCGGTAAAGCAACCAATAACACAAATTGATAGCGAGCATTCCGTCGAGGATCTGCTTAATCGCTGGTCGCCCCTCGCGTTCGATGTATTCATTGGCCAAGGCGATTACGTCACCATCGGCGGCGCACCAGAATTTGTCAGCCCCGAGTGGGGTCGCGTAGTGCCCTTTGCGCTGACTGAAGAAGATTTAACGATCTACAAGCGCGACGGAAGCGACTACTGGGTTTACCACGATCCAGGCCCGCCACCAACTTTTGGCAGCGAACGACAGGATGAGGCACTGTGGGGATTTCTGCTCGTGCCCAAGTGGGCGGCACTCCTCGATCCAGCCGACGGGGTGCGTATAGATATTTCGCCGAGCGCAATTGGCAATAACGCCGAATATGACGACTCTTTCGAGTTCATGCAATCGTTCTACTCACTCGAGGGTGGCGACACCAGCAGCGGACACGCGGTCAATCCACACACAGGTGAACCCTATACACCCAATATCGTGGCGCGTGGCGACTATGGCCGCGTCATCGCCGAATTCTGGGCCGACGGACCCGATTCGGAAACGCCGCCCGGTCACTGGTTTACTTTGCTCAACAGCGTCAACGATCACCCAGATCTAGCAAAACGCTATCGAGGCGAAGGCGAACTACTGGACGACCTAGAGTGGGATATCAAATCCTATCTTGCGTTAAGTGGTGCCATGCATGATGTGGCGATTACTGCATGGGGTATCAAGGGGTGGTACGATTATAGTCGGCCCGTTTCGGTGCTGCGCTATATGGCTTTCTTAGGAGAGAGCAAAACAATTACTGGCACTGGGTCTGTCACTGAAACTGTCATAGATGCGTCTCCCCACCCTTTTGGCCTGCCAATTGTGCCTGGCTTTATCGAGCGCGTCACCGCAGAGGATCCGCTCGCAGGTAACTTAATTGGCGGCACGGGGGGTGGTTCGCTAAAAAATGTGGGCAAGCTGAAAATGTATACGTGGCGCGGGCCAAATTATATCGAAAACGAAGAGACCGACGTTGCGGGGGTCGACTGGATTTTGGCGGAAGATTGGTGGCCTTACCAACGGCCAACCTTCGTCACGCCCCCATTTGCTGGCTATGTATCGGGGCATTCGGCCTACTCCCGAGCTGCGGCAGAAGTGCTGACATTGCTAACGGGTAGCGCCTACTTCCCCGGAGGAATGGGTGAGTATTTTGCCCCTAAAAATGAGTTTTTGGTCTTCGAAGAGGGGCCAAGTGAAGATGTGATATTGCAGTGGGCAACTTATCAAGACGCAGCAGACCAGTCGGCGATCTCGCGCATTTGGGGTGGTATTCACCCGCCACAAGATGATATGCCCGCACGCTTGATCGGGGCAGAAGTTGGGCAAGATGCATTTGCTTTTGCGGACCGCTTTTTCGAGCCAAATAAATCTATTTCACCAGCAGTTGAACCTACAAAAGTTGAACCTACAAAAGTTGAATCAACAGTCCAGCCGACAATGGGACCAACATCAACGGCAGTTGCAACGCCAAAGCCCACATCAACACTGCTTGTTCCATCAACAGCGACGCCCGTTCCGGTCTCGTCCCCTAGCCCAGAAGATGTGGCGCCATCAGTTGAAATCAGGCAATTTAGAGTGTGGCTCGAACGTCTTTTTGACCAGATGAATAGCATCCGCTAAACTAGTGGGTTGATAGAATTATCAATAGAGTTAAACGAAATTATAAGAGGTAAAAATTATGGAAAAGACATTTATTATTCTAAAACCAGATGCAGTACAGCGTGGCCTCATCGGTGAAATCATCTCTCGCTTCGAAGCTCGCGGCCTGAAAATGGTTGCCATGAAGATGATTCACGTAAGCAAAGATCTAGCGTCAGAGCATTATGCCGTTCATGCCGAGCGTCCTTTTTACAACAGCTTGATCGAGTACATTACAAGCTCGCCAGTGGTTGCTATGGTGCTCGAAGGCACAGACGCCATTGTATCCGTGCGCAATACGGTTGGCGCAACCAAGCCAGCCGAGGCAGCACCCGGTACCATTCGTGGTGACTTCGGTCTAGAAATCGGTCGCAATTTGGTTCACGCCAGTGATGGCGCAGACACAGCCAAAACCGAGATCGCGCTGTGGTTTGGCGAAGATCTGATCGACTGGAAGCGCAATAACGACGGCTGGATCTTCGAATAGATTATAATTTGACAGCCCTGTTATAATTGAATGAATTGAAAACCGCCGCGTACAAGTATGCGACGGTTTTTGTTTCTGTAGAAATCATGTAGGGTTGAATCATCTTTTTTCGAATCAACTGATACCCCACCAAATCTGACAGAATTAAACTAGAAAACACTACTTATCTTACTATTACAAATTTTTGGCACAATCCAATCGATGCAGTACAATAGTGGATCAAAAGAACACCCGTTCGCATCAATCAGTAACGCTCAAATTACACGCCTTATTAACACTATTTCTCCCAGAAAAGTATAAGAGACACCCAAACTCATGGCATTAGATAAATTAATTGTACGTGGTGCGCGTGAACACAACCTCAAAAATGTAGACTTAGAAGTCCCACGCGATAAATTAGTTGTCATCACCGGCTTAAGCGGTAGCGGCAAAAGCAGCTTAGCATTCGACACAATTTATGCAGAAGGACAGCGACGCTATGTCGAATCGCTTTCGGCCTACGCTCGCCAATTTTTGGGATTGATGGAAAAACCCGATGTCGACCAGATAGAAGGCCTAAGCCCAGCCATTTCTATCGACCAAAAAGGGGCCAGCCGCAACCCGCGCTCAACCGTTGGTACCGTGACCGAAGTCTACGATTATCTGCGTCTACTCTATGCTCGAGTCGGTCAGCCGCACTGCCCACAATGTGGCGAACTCATCACTCAGCAGACCGCCAGCCAGATTGTCGACAGCATTTTAGAGCTAGAAGAGGGCACGCGCCTGATGATTCTGTCGCCCATAATCAAAGACCGAAAGGGAACGCACAAAACCGTCTTCGAAGATATGCAAAAGCAAGGCTACGTGCGCGCTCGGGTCAACGGCGAGATCTATGAAGTGACCGAGGTGCCTGATTTAGATCGCTACAAAATGCACAACATCGAAGCCGTCATCGACCGAATTGTCGTGCGCCATGCGGATCCAGAGGCCGAGGGCGAAAGCGGCATGGATCTAACGCGGCTGGCCGATTCAGTGGAAACCGCCCTAAAATTTGGCGAGGGCAATCTAATCGTCTCCAACGTCAGCGATCAGAACAATTCAGAAGATCGAACATATAGCGAGTTTTTTGCTTGCGTAAAATGTGGCATCAGCCTGCCCGAAATCGAGCCGCGCACCTTTAGCTTCAACAGTCCACACGGTGCCTGTACAGAGTGCAGCGGGCTGGGAATGCTCAAAGAATTTGACCCCGATCTGGTGCTCGACAGCAGCGTTTCGCTCAAAGAGGGTGCGGTGATACCGTGGCGACGCCAAAACGATAGCGATGGCGAAGGCTATCGCCGTCAATTGCTGCGCGCGGTCTGTAAACAGTATGCAGTCCCGTATGGGGCATTAGTCAGCGATCTAAGTCTTAAGCAGCGCGACGTCATTCTGTATGGCCCAAACAAGAACGACAACAAGATTAAAATGGAATACAAGACGGCCAACAGCAGGCGCGTTCATCAATACGAAACAACCTTCAACGGCGTAATCGGCAACTTGCGGCAGCGCTATAACGATACCCAAAGCGACTACATTCGCGGCAAACTCGAAGATTATATGAGCGTGCGCGCCTGTCCCGTTTGCGAGGGAAATCGACTCAAGCCAGTGGCCCTTGCGGTGACGGTGCGAGGCAAAAACATACATGAATTCACATCAATGACTGTGAGCGACTCGCTAGCCTGGGTCGAATATCTCGAAGGGCGTTTGAGCAACATATCTGAACTGACGACGGCTCCAAGCCAGAATGGGTCGAGCAAGAAAAGTGCGAATAAAGAGGAAAAAATAAGCAGCTTATTGGATCCCACCGCGCCGCTAACCGAACGTGAGATGATCATTGCAAGCCAGGTGCTAAAAGAGATATCAGAGCGCCTTTCATTTATGGTCAATGTCGGGTTGGACTATCTAACCCTCAACCGCACGGCAGCCACACTATCTGGTGGCGAAGCGCAGCGGATCCGGTTGGCTACGCAGATAGGTAGCCAGCTTATGGGTGTACTCTACATTCTAGATGAGCCGAGCATTGGTTTACATCAGCGCGATAACGCACGCTTGATCGAAACGCTGAAGAAAATGCGCGATTTGGGCAACACAGTGCTGGTTGTCGAACATGATGAGGACACAATCCGCGCGGCAGATTGGGTAGTAGACATTGGCCCGGGCGCGGGCGAACATGGCGGAGAGGTTGTCTGTTCCGCACCGCAGAAAAAGTTCCTCAAAAACAGGAAGAGCCTAACGGCCAAATATTTGCGTGGCGAGCGCCGCATCGAAATACCAACCGAGCGCCGTGAGGGAAACGGCGACTATATTCATATTAAAAATGCATATCAGAACAACTTAAAGAATGTCGATGTGCGCATTCCCCTTGGTAAATTTGTGGCGATCACGGGCGTCAGCGGCAGCGGAAAATCGACATTGACGGTCGATATCCTCTATAAAAAGCTGGCACAAACCATGTATCGTGCCAAGGCTCGTCCGGGCAAGCACGACGCCATCGAGGGGATCGAACATATCGACAAGATCATCGAGATCGATCAAAGCCCGATTGGACGCACGCCGCGCAGCAATCCAGCCACCTACGTAGACCTCTGGACGCCTATGCGTGAGCTCTTTGCATCAATCCCAGAGGCCAAAGCGCGTGGCTATAAGCCGGGGCGATTCAGCTTTAATGTAAAAGGGGGGCGCTGCGCAACGTGCTTTGGGGAAGGGACGCTTCGCATCGAAATGCAGTTTTTGCCCGATGTCTATGTGCCGTGTGAAGATTGTCGCGGCAGGCGCTACAATCGCGAAACGCTCGAAATCAAATTCCGCGGCAAGTCGGTTGCCGACGTGCTGGATATGACAATCGAAGAGGCGCTGGAGTTCTTCCAAAAGATCCCACGGATCCGCAAACGCTTGGAGACGCTCCACGCTGTGGGGTTAAGTTATGTGCGTTTGGGGCAGCCAGCCACGACGCTTTCTGGTGGCGAGGCACAGCGCATTAAGCTGAGTAAAGAGTTAAGCAAGCGCGCCACTGGCAAGACCTTTTATATCTTGGATGAGCCAACAACTGGTCTCCATTTTGAAGATGTTCAGCGGCTTTTACAGGTGCTGCAAGAGTTAGCTGATATGGGCAACACCTTGCTAGTGATTGAGCACAATTTAGATGTGATTAAATGTTGTGATTGGATTATTGATATGGGGCCAGAAGGTGGTGTGAAAGGTGGCTATGTAATTGCCGAAGGAACGCCAGAAGAGGTAGCCTTAAATGAGAAGAGTTACACGGGCCAGTTTTTAAAGCCCATGCTGGCAGAAGAAAATTATTCAAAAGTACCAAGGTAAAGATTTGAGTAAGTAGTGAACAGTCAATGCCATTATGTTAGTAGAGATAATCACTGTTTACTACTTACTGGTCCTGTGGGACCTTTAGCGTTTGTCCAACAACAATTGCATCGGGCGAAGCAAGGATATCTAGATTTGCATCGTAAATTTCTTGCCAACGCTCTCCATCGCCGTAAAGTTTGTCCGCAATCAGCCAAAGCGTATCGCCATCCTCAATAATGTACGTATCCGGTTGACGCACCAAAAGCTCTAAGGCCGAAATGGTCACCAAGTCAGACGTTGTCTCCGCAAGGGCAATGACATCCTGCCGTTCCTCAGCGCTATTTACCGCCCCACTAATCACCATCAAATTGTCTTGTAGCGTTGCATCAAGCCGAAACGCGGCGAGATCCGCACGCCCTTGGTTGAGCAAATATGCGCTCAAATCAAATGGACGAGATACGCCCACAGAATTCTCCAGATCCGCAACCGATAGTGGATTATCGTTATTGTCAACCACATCATCAGGTATGCTGGTATTGTCGGGGGTATTATCTGGCAAATTGTTGTCCGCTGGAACAGTAGCCGGGATAGTCTCGACTGCTGGAGAATCGCCGTCAATCGTTACTTGTGGCTCAAGTGCTGCTGCGCCATTTTGTTGCGCATCTGTGGCTATGTCGGCATCTTGCGTGCTGCCTTGGTTGATCTCTGGATCGCCGCTGGCCTGTTGAGAATTATCTGTACCGCCGAGAAATTGCCACCCACCCCAAATCACAGCAAATAAAAGTAGCAGCGTCAGCAGCGCAGGCCAAAGTCGGCGCGACGCTTGGTTTGGCTCCAGCGCGTTGATCGGCTGGATCGCGTGTTGCACTTCGCGTGTAGGGCCGACAACTTGTGTGTCATACGCTAGTTGTCCGATACGGCGTGTGCGCATCGACAACAGTTCCTCGTCAGCCCGCTCGCGTTGTCCACTAAAAGAGTGTCCGCTGTACTGCTGACCATCAAAAGGTTGTCCACTCGTCTCTGGCGCACTAATTTGCTCTGTGCTGCTTGGTATAAAAGTGCTTTGATTATAACTATTCAGGCTTGTGCCACCCGAACGATGGGCACTTTGGCGCGCTTGATGCGAGCGCAGTAACCATTCACCCTCATCGCGCAAACGGTCTGCTACAGGAATACGCGAAACGTAGCGACGCATCAAATCATATTCACCCGCTCCCTCTGCCAAAATTGCGCCCAATAGTTGAAGCTCTGGGCTAGCCACATGATCCAATGCACGTTGCGTTTCATCTAGTGCAACGCGTGTAGATGCTGTTTCGGCCAACACTGCTATCCGATCATAGAAATATTGGGACATTTTTTCTAGTGGAATGAGTGCTTTTAAATTTTCGCCACAGGCAGAGCAAAATTCAGCATCTGGCGTTATTTGGACGTCGCGCCCACAATTCGTACAGGTAGCTTCGTGCATTGGGATGCATTACCGGGTAAAGGTCGGTTGATATATGTTTATACAGGATTAAAAAATATCTGGTCTAAATCAACAGATTTTTAGTCGCGCTAAGAGTCATTGGGTCAAAAGCTGGGCGCTGGTGGGATCTGTGGATAATGGATTTGGGTATCAGGTTTGGTCAAGCAGTGTTTTGTGCGACCACTTGTAATATCTATGCACAATAGAATTTTGGAGTCTAAAATATTGGGCGATTGCTGCTATTGTGTTCTAGATTCCAAGTTTACCATGCACGCTTAAGAGAGTGCAAACCACCCCCATTATTAAAGGAGGCGTCCCAAATTTAGGTGCAAGGAGTGCGTCGCACTCCAAGTGACTCTCAACATCTAATATTCCGACGCATCCACGTATCCCGTCAACTCTACACAGTCAACACCCGCCATCTCGCCGCGGATCGACACCGCGCCTTCCCAATAGATAAACGAAACCAGCGACTTTTGATCGTCCACCAGCAGTTCGGTCTGCTAATTTCCGCCAAACCTAGCTTGAGTGCAGTGGATTATACGGATCAAACTGTGTATAATTAAAGAGACGTTGTCTTCACGATTCATATCATACAAGGAACCATCTGATGGAAAAAATTGCTATTGCGGGTACTATAGGATTATGCACTCTGACTTTGGCGATTGGCGTCTCTATGTACGGTTACCCATTAAGTATTTATGGGCAGAAAACAAGCGGAGCGATTTTTACAAGTGGGGAAGCCGCCTACAGGGCACGGTTGATGGCTGGAAAAACTGCCCGGATTGGCGATGTGAGGCTGACCACCCGAAAGGATATGGCGGAAATATTATTTGGGTACACCGGCACTTACCCACCTGCGGGAGAATATGCTGCGGCCGATGCGCCAAATGGCGTTGTATTAACCTTTGATGCGGCAACTGGCCTACCGGGAAGCTTTGGTGGATTTACTCGTGGAAGAGATGAGGAGATGCTTAAGAATTTTTCCAATCTTGAGAATTTGGAGGGCGAAATTGGGATTACCCCTTTAGACATTAGATCTCTGCTGCCAACAGATGAAGAGGTCGAAAAAGAGAACTGAAATATACCATTGGAACATTCTGCTTTGCGATAGGCTAAAGCTACTCGCATAAAAAGGTGTGTTGTGATGAATTACTCATCACAACACACCTTTTTATTCTCTTGATAGGCTTGCCTGGTCAGCAGACCAAGACTTGCTAAACCTGTAGTGCGGTTAAGATTATGTTTGGAATACCAGCTATTAACAATACGTTCAACCCAACACCCATCATCTCACTGCGGATCGACACCGCACCTTCCCAATAGACAAATTAAACTAGTGGTTCATGATCTGCCGCACGATGAAAGTATCTTGCTTAGGTGCAAGAAATGCATTCGAACACTTACGCCAGTCCAAAATTAAACGATACAATATAGTCGCCAGCTAATCCAGAAAATCGCGGAAATCCATATAGCTACTTTTCTGGATTCACCTTACTCTGGCGGCCAGCTTACCGCATTCCCATTTTCATCAATAGCCAGATGCTGGGTGCCAGGCGGTAAAACCTGTAAAGACTTAAGAAATTCAATCACGCTATTTCGGTCATATTCGCTTAATGTTTCAAAGGCTTGACGTGCGCTCAGCGCCTCGCCCGAGTGCGCAAGCGTTGCTTCGCGCAGCGTGGTGAAGAGGCCATGGTGAAAATATGGCGGTTCATTGGCGGCCCCCCACAATTTTTTGGTCATAAAGCGTTGATTGCCGCGCGTAAACTCCTCGGACCCGGCAGATGCATGCATATTCAATTTTTCTGCATTGTAATCATCTGCACCGCTTGTAATGTCGTGTAGACGAAAATCGGTATACGCAGGTACAGAGACAACGCCATTCTTTGGCGTTAATCGCGGCTGCGGCAATCGAGCGCTAGATAGATCCATCTCAACAGTTGGCGCATTGTCTACTTGTAGATTATTGCTTGGGTTGTACGGATTTGGCTCGGTATAGACCCAGCCACTCTCTTCTAACGGTAAATCAGGCCGATGGCAGGATGCGCAGCCAATAGAGGTAAAAAGCTGTTCTCCATTCCAGATAGCGTCACGCACAACTGGGTCAGAAGGAATAAGGCGACCCGGAACCGCCATCGCGGCCTGAAAGAGGCTAACGGCCGTAATATCCGCACGCGTCAGTTCGTTCGCATGACCGTCACCATCTGGATCTTGGTCCATGCCAAAACGTTCCGCAGATTGAATGCCATGATGATGATTAAATGCATTATTGCTAAACTCGCGTAGCGACACAACGGCGCTCGCTTGGTGAAATGGGCGTATGATCAAGTTTGGTGGCACAAAGCCAGTCGATGCGACACTTGCAGGCGTCAAACCCGCCACATTTTCCGTATCCCAACTCCCGTCCACATTGCGGCTTAGGCTTCCAAACTCTATACCTTTTGATGTAAGTATCTGGCTTTCACCAGGCTGCAGTGAATTGCGAATCTCTTGCAAATCAGCGGTAATCTGACGGGCCAACATTTCAATGTAGCCCGAGCCAAACATGCCGACCGTTGCGCGCATGTTGCCAATCGATTGTAACGTTACAGGATGGC
>Ga0209187_1003202_pt1 | contig 14041 bp, 4 predicted proteins | sample BantaG_FD_187430 | JGI IMG/M metagenome (GOLD analysis project Ga0209187, IMG submission 187430) | Marine algal microbial communities from Bantry Bay, Ireland - BantryBay_4 metaG (SPAdes) (version 2) | ecosystem: Host-associated > Algae > Red algae > Unclassified | place: Bantry Bay, Ireland... | reverse complement strand
ATGGATCTACAAATCTAGCCGCAGGTGAAGTTCACCCCATTCTTTTTTTTATTATCTAAGCTTTAATTTAATCAAGAACAAAGAGAATATTTAATAGGTGTATTATCAAAAGCTAATCTAAAGGCCGTAGGCAGGAATGTGGAAATGTGTGAATGTGCAAATGGTTGCCTGCCTAGGGCAGGAATGTGAAAATGTGTTAATGTGCAAATGGCAATTGTAATTAGGAATTATAAAACTTTGAATTAAATTATTCTCTATTCTCTATTCTCTATTCTCTATTCTCTATTCTCTATTCTCTATCTTAAATTTTTCAATTTTAAATTAAACTAAACGTTCTTTCGCAGCCTTAGTGACTGCTTCAATGCTAGAGTGAACATGCAACTTGTCATATATTTTTTTAATATGGTTGTTCACTGTGTGGTAGGAAATGGAGAGTTGAGCTGCAATCATTTTATAGCTCAAACCATTGCACAAGGTTTTCAAAATTTCCTTTTCTCTCTCCGATAAGTCGTAGGATGGGCTCGTTTTCTTTTCTTCTTTCTTTTCGCTGGCACTTAAAAGTTTTAAAACACGACGCGCCACATAGGGAGTCATTGGAGCGCCGCCTTCCATAACATCTTTGATGTCGGCTAGGAGTTTTTTCGGCTTCGATTCTTTTAGTAAATAGCCATCAGCCCCCGCATTAATCGATTGCATAATCTTCTCATCGTCTTCGAAAGTAGTGAGCATGATGATGGGCGTTTGAATATTTTGTTCGCGAATCTCTTGCACTGCTTCTATACCTGTTTTGTGAGGCATTTCAATATCCATGAGAATGACATCGGGTGTTGAGCTCCTAATTTCCTTTACTGCATTGACTGGATTTTCGAAATGCGCAACGCATTCAAATCCATCAGCCATGGAAAAAAGGGTTTTTATTCCTTCAGAAAAGTTCGCATTATCTTCAAATAAGAGAATTTTGATCATTAGTTCATGATAAAAATAAGTATTCTATAGAACTAATTCAACTATAAACTAATGGACTCATTAAGACCATTTCTGCTCTTATTTAGTAGAAATTGCAAAAAATGCTTCATGTCGATTACATTCGCACTTGTGATTCAACCAAATCAACCGATTATTCTTCGAATAATCCTGCTCCTATGTGTCTTTAGCTTTTTACCAATCGACAGCGCATATGCACAAAGTGCGCTTGAAATTTCATTAGAGCAGGATATTAATTTGCGGTATAGTACTCATCGGAAATTGATAGCGAAGTATGAGAGCTTTCTCAAGGATAAAAAATATTCTTCCACAGTCGATCAAGCAGTCTTAAAAGTCTATTTAGGCTTTTATTATTTGGTCGCACAGCAAGATGATAAATTCAAGGCTGTGCGTTCGGCAGCAAGTTACCCTTTTAATGTGCAAAATAATCCCTTGGCAGCCAAAAGAGCTATTTTATTGCAGGCGATTTATAGCAGAAAAGACAAGGACTTTGAAAAGACTCAAAAGCTAATAAGCAACTGTTTAAAAAAAACGCGCGCAGCGAAATATAGTACGATTCGTGCAGACGCTTATTATTTTGCTGCCTTATTAGAGTTGCAACTTAACCATTCAGACAGTTCAAAGACTCTTTTAATGAAAGTTCAATCCTTGGCTCAAAAAAGTAATTTGCCCGCTCAAGAAGCCTTGTCCATCCGTAAAATAGGATACTTAGACCAATTTATTGATGGCGATTTGAACTTATCCAAGCTAAATACGCTCAAAAGCCTAAAGATTACTGAAGAGCACAATTTAGACATCATCAGCGCAGAAACTTCTAGAGCATTGGCTGGCATATACTTTAGTCAAGGTCAAGGCGACTCTAATATATATTATCTGAAGAGGGCTGTAGCTAAATTTACTAAACTTGAGATGCCGAGAGGCTTGGTTAGTAGTAAAATTTCACTAGCCGTGAGTTTATTGAAAAGTGAGAATCTGAAGGAGGCACGCCAGTACTTGAACGAGGCCGAAAAGCTTTGCATAGAAACTGACTGTCGAGATTTACTTCCTTATGTCTATATTAATTTAAAATCTACGATTTCTGCAGATAGTGTGGATCAAATTATAGCGAATTATCAAAAAGCAATAGCTATAGCCAAAGAATATAATAACTACCTCGTGGTTTACCATAGCGGCATGAATTTGGGAGTTGCCTATGGAAACAATGATAGATTTTTAGAAGCTCAAAAGGCTTATAAAGCTTCAAAAAAAGCGCTCGTGCTACTAGACTCAAAGTCTTTCACACATGTTTACAATAGAAGTTTGATAGATTTTCATAATTCTTGGAGAGAAGACAAGCCCGAAGAGTTTAAAAAATTTGCCCAACAAATTAATTATGAAAAGGTATTAAGCGAAGCAGCAGTCGCTTTTCAAAAGAATAATGACCTCGGCGAACTTGAATATTTATATCAAACCTGTGTGAATTACTATAGAGCAATTGATTTGAAAAAACTGAGTAAGTATCAGGACTTATTGCTCAAAATGAAGGACTCTTCCAATGCCTTAAAATTAGCTGAAGCAAATTCTAATTATTTAGGTGATTTAAGGACGGCTAAAAAGGAAAAGGCTATTGTAAAATTAAAGGCCGACAATGCTATTGCAGAATTAGAAAAAAAACAACTGCTTTTTGGTTCCACATTGGCCTTAATCTTACTAAGCCTTTTAGGATATTATATCTATCAACGCATCAAAAAACGAAATGCAGCAGAACAGAGTGAACGTGCCTTGGCCATGCGGCATAAACTCTCCAATGATTTGCATGATGAAGTGGGCTCCAACCTTACTGGGCTCGTAATGATGGCCGAAGGAATATCCATGAGTGAAAACCCATCCAAGACTAGTATTGATAAGCTAGCGACTTTAAGTCGAAGCACTATGGTTACCATGCGAGATACAGTCTGGGCCATAGATTCGCGAAAAGACTCGGTAGAAGACCTTGTATTTAGGATGATAGATTTTGCACAATATCTATTTGATGAAACGGACGTTATCCTCAATATTAATCAGGACATTGAAGACGGCAAGCAGCAATTGTCATCAGAAGTTCGTCAGAATATTTACTTGCTTTTTAAAGAAGCTTTGGGGAATGCGGCCAAACATTCGAATGGGGATGAGGTGAGTATATATTTGAAGCAAAGCGAAAAATTATTCGAGCTAAAGGTTCATAATAATGGAACTGTAGAAAATGATATCAAAACATCTGGATTGGGAATGCAAAGTATGAATGAAAGAGTCGATGCTTTTGATGGTGTGTTTTCTATTGATACCTCAGATGGCTTTGTCGTAACCGCAAAGTTTCCGATTTGATTTTTTAGGATGCTATTTAAAAATTAGGGAAATAGCCTCTCTTTATTTGGAAGTGTAAAATTTTGATCTAAATTTTTCATTTTTCACTATTAAACAAGCCGAATCGAAGAGTCGATTCGGCTTGTTTACATCATACGTATTGAGCTATGATAAAATTTGTATGCTATCGAATGAGGGTTACACTTCCATTCTTTTTATAGAATTTTTTATCCTCAGAACAGAGATAGCTTAGAGTATAGTAATAAGTGTCCATTGAAGCCGGCTCTCCCTTGAAAGTTCCATTCCATCCATCAGTTATGGCATTTCCACCCCAAACTACTTCACCCCATCGATTGAAGACTTGTAATTGGAAGACGTCAAGACCAGTGGTGGTTGATATTCTGAATACATCATTATTCCCATCGCCATTTGGACTAAAGGCGGTTGGTATGAATATTTCCCCGCAACAATCGCCTGCAAGAATAGTAGTGTTTGCTCTTTTAACACAGCCATTTGCATCTTGTACTTCCACTGAATATTTTCCAGCGCGTAAGAGCGTCGCTTTATCGGAAGTTTGTGTGGGAGTACTGTTCCATAAATAGGTGTAGGGGGCTAGTCCGCCTGTAGGAATCACCGTAGCCTCTCCTTCATCGCCCCGACCAATACAAGGTAGGTCTTGTTTGGTAATTTCTAATCGTAATGGATTTAGTAGACGCACTCTTACGGTAGTATCCCAAATGCATTGTGCACTATCGCTTATTTGTAGAGTGTAGTTGCCCACAGCTAATCCATTGAATTGACCGTTTTGATTTGTAAAGGCTCCCGGATTTAGGCTGTATGCATAGGTGTTTCCTCTTCCGCCTATCGCGACTGCATTGATTTTACCATCATTCGTGTTTTTACAGGTGGTATGCACTAAATCAAAACTAGACAGCTGCACAGGGGCGGGGCCGTTCAATTCAATCGTAGAGTCTATAATACATCCCAAAGCATCTTTGATTTGTATGAAATAGTTACCTAAAGCCAAATTGTTTTTCGTGCTATTTGCATTAAAGTTTCCATTATTGAGACTGTATTGAAAAGCTCCAGAACCACCACTCGCTGTAATGGCTAAACTACCGTTTTGATCATAGGAACATATAGGTTCAGTGGCCATAATATTGGAAATGATAATTTCTGCATTTTGTGTAACGGATACCATGGTAGAGAAGCTGCAGCCATTGGCGTCTGTTGCAACTATGCTATAATTTCCTGCGCTTAGCTGTGAAAAGTTTCCTGGACTGTTTTGTGTGCCCACATTAGGAAAAATAGCGTATGATATGTTTCCTGTGCCTCCACTTGCTTTTGCATTTATAGCTCCTGTCAAGAATCCATAACAATCAATATCAGTGATATTTATACTAGCAAAACTGATTGCAGTGGGCTCATCGACTGTGATGGATTGACTTTGATAGCTACATCCATTGGCATCGGTAATGCTTGCACTGTAAATTCCTGCACTGAGGTTAGGAAAAATACCTGACGTATTGTAAACGGCACCCGGTTGTAGAAGATAATTATACGGAGAAGTACCGCCAGAAGTATTGATTTGAATGTTGCCAGAAGCATCTCCATTACAATTCACTGAGTCGACTACTATGTTAGCCATTATGGTTGTTGGTTCTGTGATATTTGTTGTAATCGCTGAGGTACATCCGTTAATGTCGGTGACAGATATACTATAGACTTGTGCGCCGAGATTGTTGAATAATCCAGTATTGTTTGAAATCGCTAGAGGATTTAATAAAAATGTATTAGATCCATTCCCACCATTTGCGTTGACTTGAATGCTTGCAGTGCTAGCTCCATTACAAAGTACATTAGTGCTACTCATGAGATTTAAAGTAAGAAGGGCAGGTTCACTAATCACTACGACTGTACTTGCTGAACATCCATTAGCATCTGTAGCGCTGATGGTATAACTGTTTGGTCCCAGATTTGTAAAAGCTCCTGTGCCGTTTGTGATATTTCCAGGCATCAAATTATAGTTGATTGTTCCTGTTCCACCCGTGGCGGCAATATTCAGACTTCCATCGGCCTGTCCATTACAGCTCACATTATTAGCGCTTGTATTTGTAATGCTCACAGCTGTGGGTTGTGCAATATTGACTATTGTCGTTGCTATGCATCCATTAGCATCTGTAGCGCTGATGGTATAACTGTTTGGTCCCAGATTTGTAAAAGCTCCTGTGCCGTTTGTGATATTTCCAGGCATCAAATTGTAGTTGATTGTTCCTGTTCCACCCGTGGCGGCAATATTTAGACTTCCATCGGCCAGTCCATTACAGCTCACATTATTAGCGCTTGTATTTGTAATGCTCACAGCTGTGGGTTGTGCAATATTGACTATTGTCGTTGCTATGCATCCATTAGCATCTGTAGCGCTGATGGTATAACTGTTTGGTCCCAGATTTGTAAAAGCTCCTGTGCCGTTTGTGATATTTCCAGGCATCAAATTGTAGTTGATTGTTCCTGTTCCACCCGTGGCGGCAATATTTAGACTTCCATCGGCCAGTCCATTACAGCTCACATTATTAGCGCTTGTATTTGTAATGCTCACAGCTGTGGGTTGTGCAATATTGACTATTGTCGTTGCTATGCATCCATTAGCATCTGTAGCGCTGATGGTATAATTGTTTGGTCCCAGATTTGTAAAAGCTCCTGTGCCGTTTGTGATATTTCCAGGCATCAAATTATAGTTGATTGTTCCTGTTCCACCCGTGGCGGCAATATTCAGACTTCCATCGGCCTGTCCATTACAGCTCACATTATTAGCGCTTGAATTTGTAATGCTCACAGCTGTGGGTTGACTGATGTTAATAAAGGTGGATACTGAACAGCCAGCTGCATCGCTAACGCTAATCGTGTAATTATTAGCACCGAGACCTATAAACTGTCCTGTGTTATTATTAAGATTCCCAGGGGTCAAATTATAGTTGATTGTTCCCGTTCCAGTCGCATTTACACTAATGGAACCATTTGGATTTCCATTGCAACTCACATTTGTAGCTAATACAGAAGTGATTGCGGGGGCGCTTGGTGCTGTCAATTGGACAGTAGATGTTGCACTACATCCATAGGTGTCTGTCACAGCAATATTATATGTTGCTGCTCCTAAGTTTATAAATGAGCCGTTGCCTTGGGGCCCACTCCCAATATCGTACTGATAGTTTGCCGCACCGCCAGTGGCAGTAATATTTATGGAACCATTATTGCCCGGAGAACAGTTTGGGTCGTTGGTCATAATATTAGAAATATTCACTGCACTGCTATTTTGTAGTACATTAAAGGAGACAGTATCCTCACAACCCTGTGCATCTACAATGAAAATATCATATGCTCCTCCAGCGAGGCCACTAAATATTCCAGTGCTGTTTGAACTATTTGTTTGTTGTAGGGTATAGGTATAAGGGTTGAGTCCTAAACTAGCTTGAATATTCACCTGCCCGTCATTGATGCCAAAACAATTTGTGGTATCTGTAGTGGCGATGAAGTTAGTGGTTATGGGACTATTTCCACCACATCCAAATTCAAACGCACCAATATCAGGTGTTGTGGTCGAGCGCAGTTGATTTTCAAAATCGTCGAGGACGCCTAATGCCGTTCCCTTATCATTTAAAGCGAGATTTGATGGATTGTAATCATCCATTGCAGGATTTACAAATTGAGGATCTACATCCAAAGAATTTGCATCTAAATTTGTGGAGCCTTTCCATGCGGCTAAGGTGGATTGACTTGTAAATGTTGCATCTCTTCCGTAAAAATTATTCCCAAGACCACTTACATAGACATTGTTATAATTACTAATTGCTGGTAAGCCTTCGTATCTAAGTCCATATTTATCAGACGATGTTTTACGGCTAATGACTATATTGTTATTTTCAATTTGAGCAGTTGTGCCTCTATTATAAATTCCAGATGTCGAAGAAGTGCTAAGATTCGTATCGTCTAAAACTATGGTATTGTGCCTTATTTTTATATTAGTTGCACCAGCCCAAATATCCATACCATATTGTATGCCATCACAATCAATAGATTCTATTAAATTATTTTGAATAATGTGATTTGTTCCCCCTATAACCATTATGCCTCTAATTGACGATACAGGAACTGAAGTCAACTTAACGGGATCATACAAATGGTTTTTTTCTATTGTGGAATTCGAGCCCCCAAATAACCTAATCATTGCATTTGATGTAGAGAAAACAGTTCTTGATGGTGAGTACATTTCATTTGTGCTAATTAGACAATTTGATACTCCGTTCAGATAAAGAAAATTTCTATAGGCATCTTTCAGCGTATTATTGATAATCTGTGTTCCCGTACTGTTTGCATACCAAATACAAGTATATCCATTTTCCAATACAGAATTGCTAACAATATTGCTATCTGATGCCGCCCCTGCGCCAACTAAATTAGGGGAATTCGGGTGGCTATTAGAAATTAAAGGTATTTGAGAAATATTAGTTGAATTCGCTGGCACGTTTAATGTGCAACTGTCAATTGTATTATGATTGGCTCCATCATAAAAATAGGCGGCTATGGCATGGGTAGCACCCGTGGCACTTATGTTTAAATTTTTAAAGGTGAAATGATCTGCGCCATTCATGCGCATCGTCCAGGGTGCTGCTGCATTTCCACCACCATAAGTGAGTGTAGCATTATTTCCATTAAAAGTAATCGTATTGGTTGCGCTAGCGCCTACTACCTCACAAAAATCTACTTGCTCGGTAAAGCTTTGGTTAGCTGCTACATTAAATAGCACGGGTGCACTTATACCACAATCGCATAATTTATTACGTACACTATTAAAGTCTATAAAGTTAGTAGCCGAGGCAGGCAGTGTATTGTTGATAGTATATGTACCTGCTAATGGACTTGCACAAGGAGCTTCAAATGCCCCTATAGTAGGTGCCGAAGTAGAACGTGCCGCTCCATTAATATCATCTGTTATGCTTGCAATTGGTATGCCCGCATTTAAGGCTACATTACCCGGTGTATAATCATCTATTGCAGGATTTACAAATTGAGGATCTACATCCAAAGAATTTGCATCTAAACTTGTGGCGTTTTGCCATGCGGCTAAGGTGGCTTGGTTCGATCCATTTGAGCCATAGTAGTTATTCCCTGCACCACTTACAAATACATTATTGTTATCACTTGTAGCGGGTAAGTTGAAATAATGCAGTCCTATTTTATTTCCTGTAGTATTTCGAGTAATCGCTATATTATTATTCAAAATTTGATTCGGGGATCCAAAATTTGTTATTCCAGATGCTGTTGAGGTACTTGCACTGCTATCGTCCAGCACAATCGTATTATGAGCAACTAAGCTGTTATCACTATTTACATCTAAAGCATATTGAACACCATTACTCTTTATAGATTCTATTAGGTTATTGCGTATAATATGATGATTTCCTACAATTAGGATTCCATAAATAATAGAGGCATTACTGGGCGCCAATTGCCTTAAATCATGTATATGATTTTGTTCTATGGTATGATGAGTACATGCAGACAACACATAGATTCCTGAAGCATAACCGCTAAAATTCGTACGGGTAGGCCCCCATATTTCATTCTCTTGCAAGAGCGAATGAGTAGAGTATTTCGAATTAAAAGCATCCTGCATAGCATCTTTCAGTTGATTATTTACAAATGAATTGCCTGTGCAACTATCTCCAATCTTACCCCTTTGATAAATAGTATACCTCCCATTTTCAAAAATGGAATTTAAAATAGCATTGCTATCACAAGCTAATCCCGGGCCGGCTGCAAAATTATTGTAGTCCGTTGGTTGGGTTGTAAAAACGAGGGGGACGTGTTCAAGTGTTGTGGTATTCGCTGGCACGTTTAATGTGCAAGAGTCTATCGTATTATGATTGGCTGCATCATAAAAATAAGCGGCTATGGCATGAGTAGCACCCGTGGCGCTTATGTTTAAATTTTTAAAAGTGAAATAATCTGCGCCATCCATGCGCATCGTCCAAGGTGCTGTTGCCGTTTGACCACCATAAGTGAGTGTAGCATTATTCCCATTAAAGGTTATGGTATTCGTAGCGCTAGCCCCTACTACCTCACAAAAATCTACTTGTTCGGTATAGCTTTGGTTAGCAGCCACATTAAATATTACGGGTGCACTTATACCACAATCGCATAATTTATTACGCACGGCATTAAAAGAAGTAAAATTGGTAGCCGAGGCAGGCAGTGTATTATTAATAGTATAGGTACCTGCTAATGGACTTGCACAGCTAGCTTCAAAAGCTCCCATAGTAGGTGCCGTAGTAGAACGTGCCGCCCCATTAATATCATCTGTTATGCTTGCAATTGGTATGCCCGCATTTAAGGCTGCATTACCCGGTGTATAATCTGCCGATGCAGGATTTAAAAATTGAGGATCTGCATCCAAAGAATTTGCATCTAAACTTGTGGCGGCTTGCCATGCGGCTATGGTGGCATGGTTGAATCCATTACGGCCATAGTAATTATTAACTGTACCACTTACAAATACATTATTATTATCACTTGTAGCGGGTAAGTTGATATAATACAGTCCTATTTTATTTCCTGTAGTATTTCGAGTAATAGTTACATTATTATTCAAAATTTGATTCGTGAATCCAGAATTTCTTATTCCCTCTGCAAATGAGGTACTTGCGTTCCCATCGTCTAGCACAATCGTATTATGAGCAACTAAGCTGTTAACACTACTTATTATTAAAGCATATTGACTACCATTGCTCTTTATAGATTCAATTAAGTTATTGCGTATAATATGATGACTTCCCTTAATATCCATTCCAGTAATAATATTGGCATTACTGGGCGCCAATTGCCTTACATCATGTAGATGATTTTTTTCTATGGTAAAATGAGTGCATGAGGGCAACACATCGATTCCTTTAGCATAATAAATAAAATTCGTACGGGTAGGACTCCAAATTTCATTCTCTTGTAAGAGCGAATGAGTAGAGTAATATGAAAAAAAAGCATCGGCCGTAGCATCTTTCAGTTGATTATTTACAAATGAATTGCCTATGCAACTATCTCCAAGCTTACCCCTTTGATAAATAGTATACCTCCCATTTTCAAAAATAGAATTTAAAATTGCATTGCTATCGCAAGCTAATCCCGCGCTAACCGCAGAACTATTGTAGTCTGTTGGTGTGGTTGTAAAAACGAGCGGGACGTGTTCAAATGTTGTGGTATTCGCTGGCACCTCTAAGGTGCAGGAGTCTATCGTATTATGATTGGCTCCATCATAAAAATAAGCAGCTATACCGTAGGTCGTTCCTGTAGCATTTATGTTTAAATTTTTAAAGGTGAAATGGTCGGCGCCATTCATGCGCATCGTCTAAGGTGCTGCTGCATTTCCACCACCATAAGTGAGTGTCGCATTATTCCCATTAAAGGTGATGGTGTTCGTAACGCTGGCACCTACTACCTCACAAAAATCTACTTGTTCGGTAAAGCTTTGGTTAGCTACATCAAAGATGACAGGTGCACTTATACCACAAAGGCATAAAGCGGCGCGCGCATCATTAAAGGAATTAAAATTAATACCGGCCGTGGGGTTTTGATTATTTATGGTATAAGTACCTGCCAATGGCCCTGCACAAGGATTTTCAAAAGCCCCCATAGTAGGTGCCGAAGTAGAACGAGCCGCTCCATTAATATCATCTGTTATGCTTACAATAGTTGTACCCGCATTTAAGGCTGCATTACCCGGTGTATAATCATCTATTGCAGGATTTACAAATTGAGGATCTACATCCAAAGAATTTATATCTAAAAGTGTGGCGCCTTGCCATGCGGCTATGGTGGTAATATTAGTTAATCCATTACGGCCATAATAGTTATTCCCTGCACCACTTACAAATACATTATTGTTATCACTTGTAGCGGGTAAGTTGATATAATACAGTCCATATTTATTTCCTGTAGTATTTCGAGTAATAGCTATATTATTATTCAAAATTTGATTCGTGGATCCAAAATTTCTTATTCCATATGCTGTTGAGGTACTTGCGCTACTATCGTCCAGCACAATCGTATTATGAGCAACTAAGCTGTTATCACTATATACATTTAAAGCAATTTGATTACCAGTACTCTTTATAGATTCTATTAAGTTATTGCGTATAATATGATGATTTCCTCCAATTAAGATTCCATAAATAGTATTGGCATTACTGGGCGCCAATTGCATTACATCATGTATATGATTTTTTTCTATGATAAAATGAGTACATGAAGACAACACATAGATTCCTTCAACATTACCACTAAAAATCGTACGGGTAGGCCCCCATATTTCATTCTCTTGCAAGAGCGAATGAGTAGAGTAAAATGAAATAAAAGCATGCGATCTAGGATTTTCCAATTGATTATTTACAAATGAATTGCCAATGCAACTATCTCCAATCTTACCGCTTTGAAAAATAGTATACCTCCCACTTTCAAAAATAGAATTTAAAAAAGCATTGCTATCACAAGCTAATCCCGGGCCACCTCCAAAATTATTGTAGTCCGTTGGATGGGTTGTAAAAACGAGGGGGACGTGTTCAAGTGTTGTGGTATTTGCTGGCACCTCTAAGGTACAAGAGTCTATCGTATTATGATTCGCTGCATTATAAAAATAAGCAGCCACAGCATGAGTAGTACCCGTCGCGCTTATGTTTAAATTTTTAAATGTAAAATAATCTGCGCCATTCATGCGCATCGTCCAAGGTGCTGCTACATTTCCACCACCATAAGTGAGTGTAGCATTATTTCCATTAAAAGTTATGGTATTGGTTGCACTGGCGCCTACTACCTCACAAAAATCTACTTGCTCGGTAAAGCTTTGGTTAGCAGCCACATTAAATACCACTGGGCCACTGATACCACAGACGCATAATGCTTTACGCGCAATATTAAAGGAATTAAAATTAGTAGCCGAGGCAGGCAGTGTATTATTTATGGTATAGGTACCTGCTAAGGGATTTGCACAGCTAGCTTCAAAAGCTCCCATAGTAGGTGCTGAAGTAGGACGTGGAAAACCATTAATATCATCTGTTATGGTAGCTATAGGAGTACCCGCTTGCAAGGCCGCATTGCTCGGTGTATAGTCTAAGATAGCAGGATTTAAAAATTGAGGATCTACAGCCAAAGAATTTGCATCTAAAAGTGTGGCGATTTTCCATGCGGCTAAGGTGGTAATATTTGTTCCTCCATTACGGCCATAATAGTTAATCCCTGCACCACTTACAAATACATTATTGTTATCACTCGTAGCGGGTAGGGTGGTGTAATACAGTCCAGTTTTATCACCCGAAGTATTTCGAGTAATCGCTATATTATTATTCAAAATTTGATTCGTGGATCCTAAATTACTTATTCCATATGCAACTGAGGTACTTGCGTTCCCATCGTCTAGCACAATCGTATTATGAGCAACTAAGCTGTTATCACTAAATACAGCTAAAGCAGTTTGATTACCATTACTCTTTATAGATTCTATTAAGTTATTGCGTATAATATGATGACTTCCGTAAATTTCCATTCCAACCATAGCATTGGTATTACTTGGCGCCAATTGCCTTACATCATGCACATGATTTTGTTCTATGGTAAAATGAGTACATGAAGACAACATATAGATTCCTGAAACAAAACCACTAAAAATCGTACGAGTAGGACTCCAAATTTCATTCTCTTGCAAGAGCGAATGAGTAGAGTAATATGAAACAAAAGCATCACTCTCAGCATCTTTCAATTGATTATTTACAAATGAATTGCCTATGCAACTATCTCCAATCTTACCCCTTTGATAAATAGTATACCTCCCACTTTCAACAATAGAATTTAAAATAGCATTGCTATCGCAAGCTGACCCCGTACCGCCGGAAAACACATCATAGATCGTCGGATGGGTCGTAAAAATGAGGGGGACGTGTTCATCGAGTAAAGTATTTGCTGGCACCTCCAAGGTACAAGAGTCTATCGTATTATGATTCGCTCCATCATAAAAATAAGCAGCTATACCGTAGGTCGTTCCTGTAGCATTTATGTTTAAATTTTTAAAGGTGAAATGGTCGGCGCCATTCATGCGCATCGTCCAGGGTGCAGTTGCCGTTTGGCCACCATAAGTGAGCGTAGCATTATTTCCATTAAAAGTTATGGTATTGGTAGCACTGGCGCCTGTAATTTGTGGTATATTTATTTGCTCCGTGAAGGTTTGATTGCCGCCTACCGCAAAGGTAACAGCTCCGTTTACACCTAGAGTACTTAAGGCACTTACTGCTGCTGTAAAACTCGCATAGTTCGTACCACCTGTGGCTAGCGTATTATCAATAGTATAGGTTCCATTCATTTGGGCTCGGGCCATATTGAAGAGGACTACCGTGGTCATTAGAAGAAGGATAATTTTTTTCATAGCTCAGTTTCTTAATACGTGTTACAAATGTGGGTATTCCCCTTAAATCTCACAATAGCTAATTCTAGGCATGGAGGTCTGCTGTAGGGAGGAACCTGCCTACGGCAAGAATGTGCGATAGTGAAAATGTGTAAATGTGCAAATGGCTGCCTGTATTCTATGATTCAAACAAATATTTTAGAAGAAAATTATGCTGCAAACTTCATAGTGTCTATATAAGGAGAATTTCTCTTGACTACAGCAAATACTCTGGCTAACAGTTTGTTTCGAATG
>Ga0209187_1003199_pt1 | contig 14065 bp, 8 predicted proteins | sample BantaG_FD_187430 | JGI IMG/M metagenome (GOLD analysis project Ga0209187, IMG submission 187430) | Marine algal microbial communities from Bantry Bay, Ireland - BantryBay_4 metaG (SPAdes) (version 2) | ecosystem: Host-associated > Algae > Red algae > Unclassified | place: Bantry Bay, Ireland... | reverse complement strand
GGCGCGGCGTACGCTGAGGTCCCAGTTTTTAGTGGCGCTGCCGTCGGGATCAGTATGACCTTCAACGGTAATATTAATATCCGGATTTTGCTTCAATACTTCTGCCAGTGAACGGATTGCTTTTTTTCCTTTCCAGTCAATATTTACACTGTTGGAGGCAAAAAGTAGATTTTGACTGAGCGAAACGTAGATTTTTCCATTTCGTTCAGTGACCGATAAATCTGCGTCGGTAAAACCGAGTAGTGCTTGATTGACTTTGGAGCGCAGTCCAGTCAGTCTATTTTCTTTATCGCGTAAAAGTCGGTTGAGTTCGTCTACCTGGCGTTGATATTCCCCACAATCGTTGGTTACTACAGTGCGAACTTCTACTTCGGGAGTCGGAGGTAGAGAAGGAGTGACGGCCAGGGTGTTGCGAGCAGTCGAAAGATCTCCCTGTAAAGATTGAATCTGACTTTCCAGTCGCTGAATCAACCGGGTTTGTTGGTCGTTGACCGATTGCGCCTGAGAAAGTTTGCTTACCATCTGTTGAACGTCGGTAGAGGAAGAGTTTAGTAAATCCTTATTTTGCAATAACAATTCGTCGTACTTTCGTAAAATTTCGTTGTTGTAAGTTTTAAGGTTGTCATAGTTTTCCTGCATGACCGTCAAATCCATTTCGGTAGATGCTTTTTCTTTCTCCAATTGATTGAAACTGTATTCTGAATCATTGATTCCACTTTCGGTGAGACCACGGAGCGAGTCAATCTCCATGCGATAGAAGTCCGTCAATTGTTGAGATTCTTTAAGTCTGTTCTGGGAGACACAGCTTACCAGAGTCCATCCACTCACAGCAAGAAGTAGTAAATAGCCAGTTGTTTTATTCATAGTCAAATTCGTTTTTTCTTTTATCAATCAAAGATAAGGGTTATTCCGCTAAAAAATGGCCATAAATGCGGAATTTATTATTTGACCATTACTAGAACACCAAACTGCCTACTCGCAGCATGGTACTTCCTTCGGTCAGTGCAATTTCATAGTCGCCAGACATTCCCATACTAATTTCGGTAAAGTCATTTTTTTCGGAAAAATAATTAATTTTTAAATCATCAAAGATCGTTTTTAAATGGCGGAATTCGTTGGTTACCTGCGTTTTATCATCCACAAAACTGGCCATTCCCATGACCCCCCGAAAAATAATCCAGGGGTAATTTTCCACCTTAAAATCCGCCAAATCGGTCATTTTTAGTCCATATTTGCTTTCTTCTTGCGCAATTTTGAACTGCAATAAAACCGCGATCTTATGGCCCGTTTTTTCCGCCTGTTTATTAATTTCTTTCAGTAATCGGAGGCTGTCCACCGAGTGTATCAGGGCGATAAATTCGGCAATATATTTAACCTTATTGGTTTGTAAATGACCGATCAGATGCCACTCAATATCATTGGGCAATACCTCCTGTTTTTCAACTAGCTCAGGAACTCGATTTTCACCGAACATACGTTGCCCCCGATCATAAAACGATCGTATTTGATCCAAACTACGGGTTTTAGAAACCACCACTAGTTTAGCCGTCGTACCTTCGATTTTATCAATTATTTTTTGGTAATGATCTTTATTCATAATAAGAAAAACATCCTGATACTTTTTTAATAAATTAACTTAACATTTCAACAAGCGGAGCGTCTCAGCAAACGAAGCGTCTCAACACCTCACCTCAGCACCTTCCCAATTTTCTCATTAAACAGTTCAAATTGCGAAAGGTTATTATGGCTGGCTCCAGGGATCGTTGTAAAATCTATTTTCGGCACCAATACCTTTAAGTCCATCGCGTGTTGATACGGAATCAGTTCATCCTCTGTTCCATGAAAAATATAGATCGGACAGGTGACTTTAGGTAAAAACAGATCACTACGAAATTTATATTTTAATAAAATACGAATAGGTAAAAACCACATTTGCTCACCGGCTAGTTTTTCGATACTGTAGTAAGGAGTCTCCAGGATTAATAATTTGGGAGAAGTCTTCGCCGCTACAGAACTGGCAACTCCAGATCCGAGCGATCTGCCGTAGATCACTATCTGATCGGCGTCGTATTGTTTGGCCAGTTGATCAAAAATATAACGGGCATCACTAAATAGATTTTGCTCTGAAAGCAGACCGGCACTTTTTCCGTAATTTCGGTAGTCCGGGATGACTACATCATATCCGTAAGGCAATAAATCTGCGGCAATATATCCCCAGTTATCCAGGGCCCGGGCATTTCCGTGAAAGTATAAAATCACTCCTTTAGGCTCAGCAACTGAAAACTTGAGCGCATGCAATTTAACGCCCGCTTTCGGGTAGTAGTAAATCTCTTCCACTGCATTGCCAAAATGGACAAATTCGTAATCTTCCGGGAGTATATCCGGATAAAAAATAAAGGATTCCTGGCGAAAGTAAACGTACAAGGATACGGCCAGATACAGAAATGCAAAAAATAGAATGATTTTCATAAGAAAAGTAAAATCCGAAAAAGGCAATATCCTTAAAATTCTACGAATTCACAAAGATAATCAGGGAAGGGCTGATAAATTGGAACTAAGAAAGTGCTTTTTATGGACATAAACAGTTTTTTAGCTGCACAAAGCACTAAAAAGTACCCTGGAAATGCTCAATTAATGATTGAAAACAATAAATTTGTCCAAGTGAATTATGTCAAACCTGAATTTGGATAATTTTTCCACACACTTACCGGGTAAATCCCTGAATTATACGCGTTCAAATTATGAAAATGGCCTTAGTTTCGATCAGTTACCGAAACAAGGCTGGTTGATCTATTTACGTTAAGTATTAAAATTGAAATTGGAATGATCAGACAATTACTTCTTTTTATATTGTTGTGCACTATCTATTCTGCGAAAAGCCAGACTTTTCCAATGGATGGAACAGACATTACGTCTTGTGTTGGCTTTTTTACCGATAGTGGCGACAATAATGCTGGTTATGGACCCAATGAAAGTTTGACGACCACTATTTGCCCCGAAACCAGTGGTGGTACCCACGTTCAGTTGGTTTTCCCCAGTGTAGAGTTAGGTACAGGAGATACATTGTGCTTTTATGATGGAATAGGTGTGACGGCCCCGAAGTTAGCCTGTGCCGAAGACTTTATGGGTGGATCCTTTGTTGTTCAGGCAACGGCGGTTAATCCCAGTGGATGTCTTACTATTGTGTTTACTTCTGATGGAGCAGGGGAAGGAGATGGATGGAGTGCCGATATAAATTGTATTGCTGCCTGCCAAATTATTACTTCTAATCTGGTGGGCAGTGTTCCCTTTGTGATGCCAGTGGATACTGGATATATTGATATCTGTCCCGGTGACGGGATTGAGTTTTTCGGCGCAGGTATCTATCCTCAAGATGGCGCAGTATATTCGCATTCGGATGCAACCTCGGATTTCTTTTGGGATTTTGGGGATGGTACGGAAGGACAGGGACCTAACGTTTTTAAAGTTTATGATGAACCAGGAGGTTATACCGTGCAATTGACCATTATAGATCAGTTTGGCTGTTTAAATACGAATTTTATTTCTCAACGTGTTCGAGTATCTACTTATCCTAATTTTGAAATATCACTTATGGTTCCATCCGTCATTTGTTCTGCGGATACCCTTACCCTGGCAGCATCAGAACAGGATTCTTCTGCCTCTTTGTCGGTAGGTTCTACCTCGGGAAGTTTTCAAAACGAAGGAGTATTGTCTGATTCATTGGCACTGCCTGATGGAACTGGCATTAGTTATTCTACCAGTATTCTATTCACAGAATTCTCTCCCGGTCAAATTTTGACGGACATCGATGATTTTTTGGGCGTATGTTTGCTCATGGAGCATTCCTGGATGTATGATCTGGACTTAGAGTTGACATGTCCCGATGGAACTACGATCCTTATGCAAGATCAATCCCTCTTTCCTTTTCTACAGGAGGAAGTATTCCTGGGTATTCCGAATGAGAGCGATGATTCAAACCCACCCCCACAAGGCATCGGAGCTGAATATTGTTTTCGGTCCAATGCTACGACTGGAACCTGGACTGAATTTGCCATAGCTAATAGGCCATCCACTTTACCACCAGGCGATTATAATAGTCTCAATTCATTCGACGCACTTCTAGGCTGCCCGCTCAATGGAGAGTGGAAGATTACCATCACCGATCAGTTGTTCGTCGACAACGGCTGGATCTTCGAATGGAGTATTGGTTTTGAACAGGATATTTACCCCGATCTGGAACGGTTCACCCCTACCATCACTGACTTAGCCTGGCGAGATCAGGCTTCCTTGATTTTTTATGAAGAGGATTCCATTATCGCTGCTCCTGTCGCCGCTGGAGTCGCTGGATTTACCCTGGATGTTATGGACGATTTTGGGTGTATGTACGATACCACTATCTTAATAGACGTCTTACCTGCTACACATCCAGATTGTTATAATTGCGCAGAAACTGCGACCTTTATGGAGGATACCGTAAGTTGTATGGGCAATGCGGTGACCATTAGTGCCGTACCACCGGATACCATCGCACCAGAGAGTGTGAGTTATTTTGCTTTCTCCAACGAACGAATAGAATTCTCAATTTATCCTCCGGTCCTTCCCTTGTCAGTTTCGACTGCGGTTGACTATGTTTTTCCTGATCTAATTACGAATGGTGAAGCACAAATAATTTCTATTTGTGTTAATTTGGAACACAAGGCAGCCGGAGATATAATACTACAATTACAATCTCCCGTCGGAACTATTATCAATCTTTCGGTTGAAAATGGGGACCTGGCTAACGATTATTTACAAACTTGTTTTACCGCATCTGCGACTACACCAATTACCGCAGGTAGTCCGCCCTATACCGGTGACTTTTTGCCCGAAGAAAGTTTTAATGCTTTCAATGGAGAAAATATAACGGGCAACTGGAGCCTTCTGGTAGCCGATGCTTCTAATGGCTTTGATGGACTGGTGCAAGATTGGACGATTACCTTTGCCATCGAAAATAGTTTGACTTATGACTGGACATCTAGCCCGGATTTGTCCTGTACCGATTGTTCCGAACCAGAAGTAACCCCGGCTATTTTACCAGCCAGCTATACTGTTGAGATTACCGATAATTTTGGTTGTACTTCTTTTGATACAATTATGATTACCGAGATATTTGGATTTCCCGCAGTGGATGTAAATTGTTCTCCTGTTTCCAATTCAGAAATTAACTTTTTCTGGAACGATATAGGCGCTATGGCCTACGAAGTAAGTCTCGACGATGGGATGACCTGGATTACTCCAACGGGAAACTTCAATCATCTTTATTCCGGTTTGACCATCGGTCAAATGGCGACCTTGCAGGTACGGGCCGTCGCAGAATCTGACTGTCCATCCGAGGCTGGAGAAGCAACTTGTATTTCTATTCCGTGTATGCTGACCATTGATACGGTTTCTACCCAGCGACCAACTTGTCAGGGAGATCTAGATGGCGGTGCAATTTTGACGGCTGCCAATGGTAGTAACCCCATCGAATATTTTGTTAACGGAGCGGGTCCATTTAATGATCAAATTATGGGACTGGGTATCGGACTTCAAGAGATTATCGCCATCGACGCCGTCGGTTGTCGGGATACAATATCGTTTACGCTGACTTCTATTTCTACGCCCATCAACCTGATCACCAGCATGGACTCCGTCGATTGTTCGGGAGAAAATTCTGGAATTGCCAGTGTCCTGGCGATGGGAGGATTTGGTGCATTTGATTATACATGGAACACCGTGCCTGTAAATAATACAGACACTGCTCCAGATCTTGCCGCCGGATCTTATACGGTTACCGTAGGGGATCAGGCGGGTTGTACGGCGATGGCAACGGTAGCCGTTTTAGAACCGACCCAATTGACGGTCACGCTCGACACTACGTCTATTAGTTGTAACGGTGCGAATGATGGAACGGCCATGCTAAACCCTGTGGGTGGAACGCCGCCCTATACTTATTCCTGGACAGATGGAACCACTAATAACATGATTACCAACGTCGGAACCACGGCCTTCTCCGGAACGGTCATGGATGGGAAAGGATGTTCCGTTACCGTAACTGCGACACTGGCCGCACCAGCACTTTTAACTATTATTTTGCAATCAGAAAATTTAAATTGTTATAAGGATGTCAGCGGTATGGTGACTGCCACTCCAACCAACGCGACGGGGGTGGTTAATTACAGTTGGACGGGCCCCAATGGTTATACTTCTACTGCCGCTCAATCCACTGATTTGGTGGCGGGGCAATATTGTGTCACGGTGACGGATGGAAATAATTGTGAAGCCGACGATTGCGTTACACTTACCGAACCCGCGGCGATGATGCTGTCGACTGGAAGTACTCCCGTAGATTGTTTCAATGCTCCCACGGGTACCGCTATGGTCATGGTCACTGGCGGAGCGGGTAATTACCAATACCTTTGGAATGATGCCAATAATCAAACCACCGCCGAAGCAACCAAGCTGTTACCTGGTGATTATACGGTGATGGTAACGGATATGAATTCGTGTTCGCAAACCATCGATGTTAATGTTGCGAATGGCATCGAAATAACACTTAGTATTACCAGCACATCGCCGCTCTGTGCGAATACGAGCGACGGATCTGCATCCGCTACGGCGAGTGGTGGAGCCGGATCTTTTACGTATCAGTGGGATGTCGCGGCGGGAGCTCAAACCACTGCGGTGGCTACTAGTCTGGTAAGTGGTAATTATTGTGTAACGGTCACGGATATGATGGGTTGTACCATCGAAGAATGCGTTGAAGTGATGTCTACCAGTACCCTGGAACTTCCGTCGATTAATGCAACGGCCGCTTCTTGTTTCGGAGTGAATGACGGAACGGCAACGGTGATGGCGACGGGAGGAACTGCTCCTTACACCTATTTATGGGATGATGATAATGCCCAATTTAGCAATCCTGCCGTGAGTCTTCCTGCGGGAGTGTACAATGTAGTAGTTACTGATGGGAATACCTGTACAGAAACGGCCATGATTGAAGTGCTAGAGCCGGATACCTTGACGGCAGAAATTACGCCAATGGCGGTTACTTGTTTTGGCGATAATACCGGAAGCATCGTCAGTACCGTAGTGGGTGGCAATGGTAGTAATGTTTATACCTGGACCAACGGGACTAATCTACCAGATGCAGTTGATCTGACGGCCGGGAATTATGGATTTACCGTGACCGATGCGATGGGTTGTGTAGCGACTGCCAGTACAATCGTTACTCAACCTATGACGCCGATTACGGTGACTATTGCGCAGGGAGATACCTCTTGCTTCGAGGCATTTGCCAGTAGTGCTTTCGTTACGACACAAGGTGGAACTCCGGCACTTGGTTCTTACCAATATTCCTGGACCAACGGTGGAGGTACGGATTCTGTAGCCACTAATCTGGGAGCAGGAACCTACCGCGTTTCCATCACGGACAGTAATGGATGTACCGAAGAAGTCGCCATTGACATTCGGGAATTTTCTGAAATTGAAATAAATATTGCTTCCGTAAATCCAGCTTGCTTTGGGGACGAGGATGGTCGCATGGCCGTGAATGTGGTCTCAAGGGATGGTGTGATTGATGATGTGAATAATTACACTTATGATTGGTCAAATGGAGAATCCGGGATGGCGATTATTGATTTGGCGGGAGACAATACTTACCTCGTAACCGTGACCGATCTACGAGGATGCGAGGGGGACACTAGCCAGTTTTTACAGGCTCCGGATCAAATTACGTTGAATGCGCTACCAGTAGAACCGAGTTGTTTTGAAGAGACAAATGGAAGTGTTGAAATTACCAATGTAAATGGGAATACGGCTAATCATACCTTTGCATGGAATACGGGTGACACCACCGAAAAGATTGAAAATTTAGCCGTCGGAAATTATCGTGTTACCGTCATGGATGATCTTGGATGTACTGCTGATTCTTTCTTTATTTTGTCCCAACCGGAGAAATTACGGGCTCGTTTCACTGTTTCACCAAACGGTTGTGAAGAACAGGCCATTGGTAGAATTCTAGCCGAACCTGTTGGAGGTACGCCGGAATATAATTTTATGTGGAGCAATGGTGGAACGACCGCAGAAATTGATGGTTTAGCTTCTGAAAATTATAATCTCCTTCTAACGGATGCTCAGGGATGTCAATATTTTGATACTATTTTTGTTGGAAGACCTGATCCAATGATGGCCAGTTTTGAGGTAGAAAATCCTTCCTGCTTTGGAGCTCGAGATGGTCGAATCACCGCTACCGTGATTGGAGGAGTCGCACCCTTTAGTTTTAGTTTGGATGATGAAACTTATTTTGGGACCAATATTTTAGTGGGACTCACGGCGGGTACCTACAATGTACACATTCGAGATCAAGCCAATTGTACTCTGATAGAATCGGTGACGATTAGTGATCCTCCAGAATTCGGCGTACGAGCTGGAGACGATGTAGAATTACAAGTGGGAGATAGTATCCAATTGATGCCATTTTTCGGAAATAACGTTGGAAATGTACAATTAAGTTGGACCGCTTTATTTGAGGGGACTTTATTCTGTGAGATAGATAGTTTACCATGTATTGATCCCTGGGTAAAAACCCTTTTTACCAATACGTACGAATTATACGGTGTAGACGAAAATGGTTGTGAAGATACGGATGAGATAAAGGTAGTGATTAAGAAGACCACCCAGATTTTTGTACCAACTGCCTTTACTCCCAACGGAGACAATGTTAACGATTTGTTGCTCGTACACGGTGCCGAAGGAGCACAGGTGGTTTCTTTTACGGTCTTTGATCGCTGGGGAACGCTTCTGTTTAGTACGGGCGATTACGATATTAATGTGCTAAATATTGGCTGGGATGGTTCGTACCGAGGTAAGCTTTCTCCGACGGGGGGTTATACCTGGAAGGCAGAAGTGAGATTTCTCGATGGAACCGAAAAACTGGCGAGTGGACATACGACCTTGTTGCGATAAAGGCACGAAGTTTCTTTGTGGCCTTTATATTTTTGTATAGTATATAAATTGTTTTATGAAGTTTAACAGATGGTATTTGGTAGTAATCGTGGCGATAACGATTCCATTTAGTGGGACGGAAAGTCAGGCGCAAGATCCACGATTTTCACAGTTTTACGCTGCGCCTTTGCAGATAAATCCAGCGCTGACGGGCGTATTTGAAGGACGCTGGCGGGTGAATGGAATCTACCGGGATCAGTGGGGAAGTATTTTGGGGAGTGTTCCTTTTCGGACGGTGGGCGCCAGTTATGACATGCGATACCGGGTGGTTAAAAACGATTATTTTGCCTTTGGTCTTAGCGCCTTGCGGGATGAAGTGGGCGAAGGACATTTTATACAAAATCGAGCGTATTTAAATTTTTCTTATCTCAAACAAATTGGGGGGAGCCGTAGTGGAGCCAGTCAATATCTGGTTGCCGGAGGACAAGTTGGCGGAGGACAAAATCAGGTACAGTTTAATAATTTTTGGTTTAGTGAGCAATTTGATTTGAGTATCGGAGGCTTTCCAAATGCGGCGTTGGATAATCGGGAAAGTTCATTGATTGGAGAGTCCCAAAATTCGGATATCTTTTTAGATTTTAACGCTGGATTGTTGTACTACGCAGTATTAGGTAGTAATACCAGTATTTATGCAGGCGCCGCCATTCATCATCTTAACAATCCGGAAATATCTTTTTTTGAAAATAATGCCGAAAGTCTTAGTAATAGAATTGTAGGACATCTCGGAGGTGAGTTAGGTTTTAATGATCAACTCAGTATTTTGCCCGCCGCTATCTTTATGAAGCAAGGTGTTTTGACTTCATTGACAACTGGTGCCAATATTCGCTACCAGGGTAATGATCGCAATGAAATAGCGTTACGGTTAGGTTTATGGCCCCATTTTTCGAGTACGCCGACGAGTCGTTTTTATTTTGAATCACTGGCCTTTACGGCAATTTTAGAAATGGAGCGGGTTAACTTTGGAGTCAGTTATGATATCACCGTTTCTGATTTGCAAGAAGCGAATAATTCCCGTGGTGCTTTTGAATTGTCGTTGATTTATGTCCATCCGGAAGGGGAACGTCGAGTAAAGACGGTTTGTCCGAAATTTTAGGGTATGAACATCGCGATATTCGGCCTTGGTGCCATCGGAACCATATTGACTAAATATCTTATTTCGAATCAAGATAACCAACTTTATTTTTTTAATCGTAGCCAAAAGTCGAAGATTCAAATCTTGTTTGACAAGCAATTGGAAACTATTCCGGTGGTCTTAAATAAAGCATCGGATCAGCAATTTGACTGGGTCATTGTCTGTTTGAAAACATATCATTTGGCGGAAGCTAAGATAGCCATTCAAAAACTTATTGGATCACAAACAAAAATAGCCGTATTTAGAAATGGTCTCTATTTGGAGAACGATTTTTTGGAAATAACAGATCGGCAAAATATTCTGGCCACCATCATAGATTGTCCAGTGCAAAAGACAGGTGAGGGGATTTTTTTACAACTAAGAAAACCTCAAATTACGCTTCCAGACCTTTCACTTTCAAAAGTATTTCAACAATTATTTACCGATCCAGAAATTGTATTTCATACCACGGAAAAATTTGAAAAAGCACAGTGGGAAAAGCTTATTGAGAGTTCTGCGCTTGGTGCACTACAAGTATTGGAAGGACAGCCATGTATCATTTTTAAAGATCCGAAAATTCTGAAAACGTGCCGTCAATTGATGAGCGAAGCAATCACGGTAGCGCAGGCGGTTGGCATAAATATTCCCGCAGAATTTGAGGAGGAGTTATTACAAAAAATAAAAAAATATCCAATCCTTAAAGGCAGTTCGATGTTAGGGGATCATCTGGCGGGGAGACCGTTGGAGCTAGACGCTAAAATTGGGAGTATTGTGAAAATCGGGATGGAAAATGGTGTTTCAATTCCAGTTACAAAGAATATTTATCAAAGGTTATTGATCTTATCTTGAGTAGATTTGTACGGATTTTGATTATCCTAAATAATTGTTATTTTTAATGGTTAAATAATAGGTTTTTGAAATTCCCCAGCTTGTTACGAATATCTAAAATGAAAGAAAAAAATCAAATTTAAAATGACAAAAATATCAGACACCGTAATTAAAGTGTACCACCGACTGAAGTTGGATGACAAGCTAGACTTTAGTAATATAGAAAATTCGATTGATCGTTTAGATGTAATAGGAAATGATTTACAAGGTGAAATTGAAAAGCTTGGGTATGATCCTAACCATCGGGTTTATACAGACTATCAAAATTTATTATCTATTTTTGAGGAAGAAATAACTGTACATCGAGATTTTAAATTTTACAATAAACAGGTTTTGAATTTTCATAAAAATTATATGCCTTCTTTTCCGCCAATGAGTCCGGTTACAAACGCATATTTTGCATATTGGGTATTGTGCGATTTTCAATTTGGGAAAAACAAAGAAACCATCAATACCATATTTTCTGATGTAGGGGAAGTGGAAGATTTTGAAGAAATGATCTTTAAGGTAGGGGAGAATTTGCACCAATCGCACATGAAATTTTATCGACATATGGGATTTCAAGATGATTTAATAATCCTAAAGGATATTATATCGGACGAAGTATATTACTGTAAATCCAACTCAGGTTACGAAGGAAAGAAAGACGAAATCTGGTTTATAAGAATCGTTCCTAATTTAGACAAAGTACACGATTATCATCTCGTTATAACGACCCCATATATTATATTGAGAAATTCAGTAGCTGATTGGGTAGCGTTTTTTAAAAGACAAGGAATAGAAAAAGGCGACCCTAAAATGGAAATTAAATATCGAGATTTTATGAAGAATTCACCATCGTCAAATTATTGGTTGGAATACTTATTAGACGGCTATGTAAACTTTCAACCACATAGTATTGAATTGACTGGGATTCCGGATGTAAGTGGTAGTAAGCCGCATGAAATGGATAAACTGTAGAATAGTCGATTTAAAAAGCCCAAAGCAGGACTATGAAGGATTGAATTATAAATGGTAAAGAATTCAATTAAAAATACACGCTCTAATCTCCTTCGAATGCCTATTATTTATGACTTTTGGTCAAACCCTGTTAAAATTTTATTTAACACAGGTTATTAATTTTACCATAATCAGATTTGTTTCGATTGAGTGTGGCAAAAGTTCAAAATGAAAGAAAAAATCCAACTCTTGCCCCATCGGAAAGAATATTGTCTACTTATAAAATCGGCTTTTACTACTGAATTTTGTGATCAGATGATAGCAGAAAAAAAGGATACTTTTAAAAAAGCCATTACGCATTATCCCACCTCTTACCGTAACAATGAACGCCAGGTTACGGATAATGAAAAGCTTTCCGATCAATTATTTGCGGAGATAAAAAACTATATTCCTGATGAAATAGCGATCGAAGGAATCAGTGATGCCGAGCGAGGAACCTGGAAACTGGAACATCTAAATTCTCGAATCAGAATCTGTCGTTATCGACCCGATCAATATTTTAATAAGCATCTTGACGGGATTCATTTTGTTGCTGAAGATGAGCAGTCGAAATTGACCTTTATGATTTATCTGAATGGGTACAAAGATTTTGCGGGAGGAAAAACCTTGTTTTTTAATAGCAAAGAAGATGATACGGTCATTGGTGTTTACAAACCGGAGAAAGGCGATTTGATTATTTTTGATCATAATTTGTGGCATTCTGGTGAGATGGTTACCAGTGGAGAAAAGTATATTTTGCGAAGTGATATTATATATCGTAGACTAGGTGGCGAATTGAAAAAGAGCACCGAATTTTGTGGAGAAGGTCATCTTGGATATATCTGGACGGCCACTGTTTGGAATGATCAGTTATTGACGAGTGGTCGGGATAAGAAAATTAAAATCTGGTCGAAAGAAGGTCATAAAGTTGGTGAACTCCGTGGGCACGATAGTTCTGTCTTAAGTGTGATCGCTTTTGATGAAAAAACTATTTTGAGCGCATCAAGAGATAAGACGATAAAGATATGGTCCCAGTTGGATAGCGGCGAGTTGGGTGTTTCCAACAGTTTAAAATATCATGACGGTGCGGTTTTGACTTTATGTAAAATAGATGATCAAAGTTTTCTATCGGGAGGAGCAGACGGCGTTTTAAACCGGATAGAAATCAGTGGAAAAAGGGTAGCGAATATTCAGGCGCACCACGAGTGGATTTGGGGGGTTGCAAAAATTACCTCTACCTACTTTGCGACCACCAGTGAAGATGGCGCTCTAAAAATATGGGAGATCGAGCAGCAGAAAATGGTAGCCAGTTGGCAGGGAGATGTTCCGATGAATGCTGTTGCGGTGGAGGATTCGCGGATATTTGTTGGCAGGTTTGATGGCTCTATTCTTATTTTTGATTTTGAAAAAGGAACTAAAAGTCTTATGCAGATTTTTCAAAAAAAATGTCACACTGGAATTATCCGAAAAATCCTGGTGACCAAAAACGGACTATATTCCGCCAGCGAAGATAGTACCGCAAAAAAATGGAAAAAGGATACGTTGGAGTTATTAGCAACCTTTCAGCATAAGAATTTTGTGCAAGACCTGGCGACTTTTGGTGGAGTACTCATCACCGTTTCTTACGATGGGACTATCAAAAGAAATTTATCAAAAAGATGAAAAAAGGAAATACAAAAAACGGGTTTAAACAATATTCACAAAAAAAATGACGAGAGAAGAGAGCGGTAAATTTCAGGGGTTTCCTATAAATTTTAAAACACCCAGTCATCCATGTTTATTTCCCAAAATTATTTCTATCTTAGCTGCATAAATATTGTCCTATGCAAATCAAAAAATCAGCCAAAGAATACGATGCCATTATCGTCGGATCCGGAGCCGGAGGAGGCATGGCCGCCGATGTATTATCCAAAGCTGGACTCAAAGTAGCGGTGGTGGAAGCGGGTCCTTTTTTTGATCCCAAAGATCTTAAAACGATGACACAGATGAAATGGCCCTGGGAATCTCCCCGTCGCGGTGCGAGTACCAATCGTGCTTTTGGTGATTTTGATATGTCCTGGGGAGACT
>Ga0209187_1003195_pt1 | contig 14081 bp, 11 predicted proteins | sample BantaG_FD_187430 | JGI IMG/M metagenome (GOLD analysis project Ga0209187, IMG submission 187430) | Marine algal microbial communities from Bantry Bay, Ireland - BantryBay_4 metaG (SPAdes) (version 2) | ecosystem: Host-associated > Algae > Red algae > Unclassified | place: Bantry Bay, Ireland... | reverse complement strand
AGTCGCACTTTCAGTTTATCTATGTTTTTATATTTTTTCTTGATGTCTAAGGCAATATTCATGGTGACTGATTCAAGAAGTCTGTATTTGAGCTTCATATGCTGTTCACATACTTCATAGATAAATTCATAATTGACAGTGTCATTGATATTATCATCTATACTGTCAAAAGTCGGGATCGTCGCATGGACATCAATCACAAATTGATTTCCTTTAATCTGTTCTTCATCATAGTAGCCATGGTAAGCATAGAATTCTATTCCTTCTAAAGCGATGGTAGTCATGATTTTATATATTTAGAAAAGCAAATAAAGTAAAAGCATCGGTGATATTTGAATATCCATCAATTCTATCATATGTATTTCTTCGCTTTTTACGAGGTTAATAATTGCTTAATAGGTGGTTTAAAAGAAACAAAATTAATAACTTATGCCTTAAATCATTGTTATTAAATTGGTCATGAGGATTACGGTATTATTTCTTATGTTAATTGCGAGTTTGTCCTACGGGCAGACTGATACGATATATTTGAGTAATCCATCATTTGAGGATACACCTAGACAGGGTGGTCAGTTTAAACTTCCCATACCTATAGAAGGATGGTTTGACTGTGGCTTGATTAAGTTTAAAGGAGAGTCGCCACCTGATATTCATCCCACTAATGAATCTGCCTGGAAGGTACAGAAGTACGCTATCGAAGGTGATACTTACTTAGGGATGGTCGTCAGAGATAATGATTCATGGGAATCTCTCTCTCAGAGACTGAGTAAACCCATAGAAAAAGGCAATTGTTATTCATTTTCAATCTATTTATCCAGATCAGGGATGTATGAGAGCAGATCTCATGTTACCCAGTCCACAGCAAACTATGTGACACCTACCGTGCTTCGTATTTATGGTGGAAGTGGATTCTGCGGAGAGCAAGAATTATTGGCAGAATCAGAGCCGATCTCCAATGATGAGTGGAGGCAATTTAATTTTAAGTTTGAGCCAAGTGCTAAGCATTCTTTTATTGTCATAGCAGCCTTCTATAAGACGCCTGTATTAGTCCCTTATAATGGTCACTTATTAGTAGATGGTGCATCGCAGATTGTAAAAATTAGTTGTAATGAGGAGCTTGTCCATGAGCCCCTATTAGTGCAGCAATCTCTGAGTGAAAAGGATACTGAAACTAAGATAGCTGCACCAAAGCCAAAAAAGCCAACTAAAGCATCATATAAGCCAGGTAAAAAAACTCAGGTCGGAGTAGACACAAATAATTCATTCCAAGCTGAACGAAAGGAGGAAAATGTAGTTGTCGCTCAAGAAAAACCTCAGCCAGCAAAAGTGAAGAAGACCTTAGAAGGACTCAATCGCAGAGAGATCTCAGCTGGACAAACCATACTGATTAAGAAGTTATATTTTGAGTCAGATACCTTCTCCATCAATGAAGAATCATATTCTACATTAATAAGCATTTATGAATTTTTAGATGAAAATGAAGATATTTCAGTAGAGATACAAGGACATACGAACGGGAAGAGGGGTATAACAAATAAATACTGCGACGATCTCTCTACTAAAAGGGCCAGGGAAGTAGCTACAATGCTGGCTCAAAAAGGTATCGCACCTGAAAGACTGAAGTATAAAGGATATGGGAAGCGAAAACCAATAGCAACTAATCTAACGAAAGAAGGTAGAATGAAAAACCAGCGAGTCGAAATCAAAATATTATCTATAGAATCTTAAGTCTATTTACTCTCTTCTAAGCTAAATCCAAGCTTTTCAAGATCCTTCCAGTAGCTGATGTAAGACTTAGATACCACAGCAGCTTTTAATATTTTTACTGGGAATAATACGCCTAAAGGAGCGAATGCCATCGCCATTCTATGGTCTTTATAAGTCTCTATCTCTGGAGTAGAATCTGCTGCCGCTTGACCATTGATCGCATAAAATTCTTCATCAGCCTTAGGGCTAAATTTCTTTGGTAAGAGAGATAAGAATACTTGAGTCTTAGCAAGCTCCTGCTGTAGGGCATGAATTCTATCTGTCTCTTTGATCTTGAGCGTACTCAGACCAGACATGATACTATAGACACCTAGTCCAGCCGACATGACAGCAACTGACTGCGCTAAGTCGGGTTGCCTGATAAAGTTATACTCGAATAGTTCTTTGGCCTTGCTGTCTTTAGTCTTAGTGATCGTGACCACATTATTTTTAAAAGTAGAATGAACGCCAAAGGAAGTTGCAATATCTGCAATAGCTCTATCGCCCTGTAGGCTATCATCGAAGAGCCCATGCAGCTCTATCTCCGCGTCTTCTGAGAATGCAGCGATAATGTAGTGATAGCTGGCAGCTGACCAGTCTGATTCGATTGTATATGGCTTAGCTTGATATGCTTGAGCTCCTACATGGATGGTCATATCATCTACCCACTCATGCTCCACTCCGAATTCTTTCATGATGCGAAGTGTCATCTCTAAGTAAGGTCTGGATACTAAGTTTCCCGTGATATTCATGGTGAGCCCTGAAGGTAGCACAGGTGCTATCATGAGCAGTGCAGATAGATACTGACTGCTGACCTCACCTGATATGCTGACCTCATTTTTATTCCCATCTGGATGGAAACCTTTGATTAAGAGTGGTGGATAGCCTTCATTCTCGATATAGTCTATTTCTGCTCCGATGGATCTGAGTGCATCTACCAGTGGGCCGATCGGTCTTTCTTTCATCCGTGCGCTCCCAGTCAGTGTTTGCGTACCTTCCTGAAGGGCTAAGTAGGCAGTCATAAATCGATAGCAAGTACCAGCATGACCAGTATCATATACCTCCCCTGATTGTGACAAGAGCCCTTGTAGAATATTCGAATCATCACTGATCGATAAGTGCTCTATCGGGAAGTCAGTCTTAGATAATGCTCTGATGATGAGCGCTCTATTACTGATGCTCTTAGATCCTTCTAAGTGAATGATTCCTGTAGTCTTCTTTGAGGTTTTGCTGACTATGATACTTTCCATATTTATTCCTCTTCCGCTTTGTGCGATTCGTTTCCTCTTACACTTCGCTTTTGTAATTTATTAGAGTGACGCTCATATGCCCTGATGATCTCCTTCACCAGTTTGTGCCTTACGACATCATCAGCACTAAGGTATACGGTGCCTACGCCATCTATGGGTGCTAAGATATCTATGGCGTCGTGCAGACCTGATCGCTGACGAGAGGGTAGATCTATCTGGCTCAGATCTCCAGTGATGATGCACTTAGCTGAAGGTCCCAGTCTGGTAAGAAACATTTTAATCTGAGAGCTGGTCGTATTCTGTGCTTCGTCTAAGATGATAAATGCCTGATCAAGTGTCCGCCCTCTCATATAGGCTAAGGGAGCTATCTCTATGGTGTTAGATGACATAAAGTGTTCTAGCTTTTCAGCAGGGAGCATGTCTTCCAATGCATCATACAGAGGCCTGAGATAAGGGTCAATTTTCTCTTTCAGATCTCCTGGCAAGAATCCTAAGCTTTCACCAGCTTCTACAGCAGGTCTGGTGAGAATGATTTTCTTTACCAGCCGATTCTTCAAAGCTCTAACAGCCAGCGCCACTGCGGTATATGTCTTCCCCGTACCTGCTGGCCCTATAGCGAATAATATATCGTTTTGGTCTGCCAGATCCACCAATAATTTCTGATTTTTCGTCCGAGCTTTGATCGCTTTGCCATGTTTGCCGTGTACGATGGTGGTATTAGTCGAGTGGCCGTTTTCACTAAGGTCCAGTCGACCTCCTTTTATGATATCTCTGACAATGTCGGCGGTCAGCTCTTCTTTTTTCTTGAGCAGCCTGACCATGACTTCTATCTTGGCTTTGACATCCTGCGTATGTTTTTTCTCACCAGTTATTTTGATGTTGTTACCTCTTGAGGTGATGGTGACATCAGGGTAAGCTTCTTTTAGTATGTTTAGTTTGGAATTTCTTTGACCGTATAGATCAATCGGATCTATCCCATTGATACTTAATATTATTTCACTCAATAGACATATTCAATTTAGATGAAAGATTGATATTTTTTTATTCAACGTCAGCAAAGATAATGAAGTGTTTGAACTAATGCGAGTCGAATCAGTGAAAGCGAAAACGATGTCTTTCTCCTATTTTATATTTCCTTCATAATAAATCAATTAATCTGCCTTTCCTTACCCTCCCAGTATGGCGCTCTGACATCTCGCTTCAATAATTTCCCAGCACCAGAAAGAGGAAACGCTTCAGTTCTGAAAGTGATACTTCTGGGGCATTTATAGTTTGCTATGTATTCCTTAGTCTTGGCAATGATATCTACTTCTGTGACAGAGGCACCAGCTTTTAGGATCACTTCAGCATGGACTTGCTCGCCCCATTCTTCTGATGGAATACCGACGACGACGACTTGATCCACCGCTTCATGATTCATCATTGCATTTTCGACTTCTGCAGAGTAGACGTTTTCTCCGCCAGAGACTATCATGTCCTTGACCCGATCTACGAGAAAGACAAATCCTTCGTCATCCATATAGCCAGCATCTCCTGTATGCACCCAGCCATTGCGAAGTGATGCGGCGGTCTCTTCTGGCTTATTCCAGTATCCGACCATCGCATTAGGGCCTTTGACGGCTATTTCGCCTATCTCTCCATTTGCTATGGCTTGGCCTGCTTCGTTGACGATTTTGATCTCTACACATGCGATAGCCTTGCCAGCTGATTTTAGTTTACCAGATTTAGGTCCAGTGGTCGTGTGATATTCTGGAGCAAGCATCGTCGCCAGAGGGGCTAGTTCTGTCTGTCCATATCCTTGGGCAAATTTGGTGTTGGGGAAAGTGTCCATGGCTTGTATTAAGACTGACTCTGCTATGGGTGAAGCTCCATAGAGGACAAATTCTAAGGACTCGAGATTAGCATCAGGAATGGAGGTATCATTTATAACCATCTGTATCATCACGGGGACTAATAGCGCATGTGACACATTTTGGTCCTGAATAGCTGCAATGGTAGCAGCCGGAGTAAACATAGGAATGAATATATGAGTCACACCAGCAATAATACCTCCCTGAGTCATAGCACCATCTGCTAAGTGAAACATAGGTGCGGCATGTAGCAATCTATGCTCATCTTTCAAACCGACCTCTATCACCAGTGCCATAGCACTCGTCCATACATTAGTATGGGTGAGCATGACGCCTTTCGGAAATCCTGTGGTCCCTCCAGTGTAAAATATACCTGCCAGATCATCATTAGATCGATAGGTATCTTCGGCTGGTTCATTTTTTGTAATCATATCCTCGTATGACTGCATACCATCTGGTGTCGCTTGTTCTCCTATGTATATGATGTGCTCAAGTTCCACGCCTTGCTCCTTAAGTGCGGGCACCATTTTAGCAAAGGCATCATCTACCACTAATATTTTTGCACCAGCATCTTTCAGTGAATAAGCATTTTCTGCCGCAGACCATCTGACATTGAGCGGGACCACGCAGGCACCAGCCCAAGGTACGCCAAAGTAGTATTCAAAATAGCGATCAGAATTGAGCGATAGGATGGCTATTCTATCACCAGCTTCGATCCCTAATCGATGAAGGCCCGCTGCAAATCTTGCTACCCTATTTTTTAATTCCAGCCATGTATGTTGTCTGGTGCCTTGGACAGTGGCTATTTGATTCGGTCTGATTTGAGCATTTCGGTGTACACTCTGCGTGAGGTAGATCATAACAGTAGTTTATTTTTTCTGTGAATTAGATATTCAATTTAATCAATAAGTCTGTCTTTTATAAGCGATCTGCTTTTATGCTTTAATTTTCTTTTGATTTACTCGAAATCATAAATAGAATACAAGCTATTTATTGTGATTTTCAATTGTAATTTTTAGTTTATTTTGACTAATGGTCCTTTATTCTGAAATGAAGAGTTAGTTCTATTCGCTTTTATTTTTATATATGCATTAGAATTTATTTACCATTTTATGATTTGTAATTAATTGATCATTAATGACTTATGTGAATGGTAATTTTTCCACTATTTTTATTAAATCATCTCATGTTTTCTTTTAATTGGATGAGCGTAATTATTAGTTTATATTGACTAATTATTTCTACAGACTCTGAAAGCGACCTAAGACTTAAGTTATGGCTATCCTAAAATCAAAGGTGAATATTAACACAAAAAGCTCAATGAGCAATCTTGCTGAGATGCATAAACTACTTGATAAATTAAAGGGTCATACAGAAGAAAGTCGATTCCAAGGAAAAGAAAAACATATTGATCGTGCTAGAAAGCGTGGCAAACTCTTAGCTAGAGAACGAATTGAATTGGTTCTGGATAAAGACAGTCCATTTTTAGAATTATTACCGCTCGCTGGGATGAAGTCTAAAGGTGGTTTTGGTGCAGGAGGTACGAATGTTAGTGGGATAGGATTAGTCAAGGGAAAGCTATGCATGGTCAATTCTAATGTCGGAACAAGAAAAGGTGGCTCAGTAGATTATGCCACCGTATTCAAATCCTTCAGGACCAGTCAGATCAGCATGGAGAATAAATTACCATGCATCAATCTGGTAGAAAGTGGAGGAGCCAATCTCCCAGATCAAGCCCGAATATTTAATTATGGTGGGAAGATGTTTAAGCATCTCACGAATCGATCTAAGATGGGCTTGACGACTATTTCTGTTGTCTTTGGGAATGCGACTGCGGGCGGTGCTTACACACCAGGGATGTCTGATTTTTCAATATTTCAAAAACAAGCGGCAAAGGTATTCTTAGCAGGGCCACCCTTAGTGAAGATGGCGACGAATGAAGTCTCGACGGATGAAGAGCTGGGTGGTGCGGAAATGCACAGTCGCGTATCAGGCGTATCCGACTATCTGGCAGAAGATGAGTATGATGGCATCAGAATAGCCAGAGAGATCATGGAGATCGTCAAAGTCACAGAGCCACATATGATTCCAGAAGGATGCATCGAAGAACCTCTTTACGACAAAGAGGAGATACTGAGCGTAGTCCCGACTAATAACAAGACTCCCTTTGATGTCAGAGAGCTGATCACACGAGTCGTCGATGGGTCAGACTTTTCAGAATTCAAACCAGAATATGGTCAAACGATGGTGACAGGCTGGGCTAAGATCCATGGCTATCCTGTGGGTATCATAGGAAATAATGGAGTGATATTCTCCGAGTCGGCTAACAAAGGCGCACAGTTCATACAGCTCAGTAATATGAATGATATACCCTTATTATTTCTACAGAATACCACCGGCTATATGGTCGGTAAGACTTATGAAGAAGGCGGGATTATTAAAAATGGAGCAAAACTAATCAATGCTGTCTCAAATAGTGAAGTGCCATCTCTGACCCTGATGATCGGTAATTCCTATGGAGCAGGTAATTATGGTATGAATGGAAGATCGTACGATCCAAGATTCTTATTCACATATCCTCATGCTCAGATCGGCGTCATGGGGGCAGAACAATTAGCAGGGACGATGGAGATCATCCAGCGGGCATCTGCTAAGTCACTTGGAAAAGAATTCGATGAAGAGAGGATGAAAATGGTGAAAGCTATGATGATCGCCGAAGTAGAGGATAAATCTACCGCATGGCATTCTACTTCTGAAATGTGGGATGATGGAGTGATCGATCCTCGCGAGACAAGAAACTATTTAGGCTTCACACTCTCAGTATTATATAATCAGCCTATCAAAGGTGCTGACGGGTATGGTGTCTGGAGACATTAGAAAATATTAATTATGGATATCAATCAAGCGTTTAAATTTTCAAATAAGATCGTACTCATCACTGGTGGGTCTGATGGACTGGGCTATGGTATGGCTAGAGCATTTCTGGATGCAGGAGCGACTGTCCATGTGACAGGGACTAAGACTCAGGATCAATACGACAAAGACTATTCTGACATGACTTTTCATCAACTGAATGTCATTAATGAACGAGAAGTGCAAGCACTAGCAAGCCAATTCAGCGAGCTAGACGTCTTAGTGAATAGTGTCGGTGCAGTGCTATATAAAAAACAAGAATTCGAAAGAGCTGGATTTGAGAAAGTCTTGACGATTAATTTGATAGGTGTGATGGATTTATGCACAAGTCTATTACCTGCCATTCAGTCTCGAAAAGGAAATATCATCAATATTGATTCTGCCGCTTCCATCAGGCCTTCGTCAAGTGTGCCAGCATACAGTGCGAGTAAAGCGGGATTAAAGCATCTGACTAAAAGTCTCGCCCAGCGATGGGGTAGAAAGAGAGTCAGGGTTAATGGCATCAGCCCAGGACTGATCCCGACTAAGATGACAGCGAATCAAACCAGCGACGAAAAACAAGAAAAACAATTCGCTGCGATGTGTCCGTTGGGTAGATTCGGCGAGATCGATGAAGTGGCAGGAAGTGCATTATTCTTAGCGTCGCCTATGGCCAGTTATATCACAGGACACTCTATCGTCATAGATGGTGGAATATCTGTATAATGTTGGGATAGTATTTTGATCTCAGGGTCAAGACTTCTTGAAAGTATAAAGCATATGAAAAAAATAAATTCGATACTGATAGCCAATCGAGGAGAGATCGCTTCGCGGATTATCAGGACTTGTCAGAAGATGGGGATTAGATCTGTTGCTGTATATTCTGATGCTGATCAAAACGCAGCCTTTGTAAGTGAAGCAGATACGGCGGTTTATATAGGAGAGAGTTCTCCAGCAGCTTCCTACTTAGACCAGAATAAGATATTTCATGCTGCAGCTATTAGTGAAATCGATGCCATACATCCAGGTTATGGATTTCTATCAGAGAATGCTTCATTCGCAAGGCGATGTGGACAAGAGGGATTTATCTTCATAGGGCCTCATCCAGAAGCAATAGAAGCCATGGGTTCTAAGTCTAAGGCCAAGGAATTAATGATCTCTCATCAAGTACCGACTGTACCTGGATATCAGGGCAAAGACCAATCAGAATCAACACTGACTGAAGAAGCAGGTCGCATTGGCTATCCCATATTGCTTAAAGCGACGGCAGGTGGAGGTGGAAAGGGCATGCGCATCGTACATCAAGCAGATCAGCTTAAGTCTGCCATCGCAGCCGCTAAGCGCGAATCTAAAAATGCTTTCGGAGATGATGAACTCATCGTAGAGAAATATATCGCCTCAGGAAGACACATTGAATTTCAAATATTTGGAGATCAGCATGGACATGTGATACACGTACTGGAGAGAGAATGTACGATCCAGCGGCGCTATCAGAAAGTCATCGAAGAAAGTCCTTCACCAGTCATGTCGGAATCTCTTCGTGCTCAGATGGGAGCTGCTGCGGTTAATGCTGCGAAAGCAATTCATTATGATAATGCAGGTACTGTCGAATTCATCTACGATGATCAGTCAGGAGACTTTTACTTCTTGGAAGTTAATACAAGACTACAAGTCGAGCATCCTGTCACAGAGGAGATCACAGGTCTTGATTTAGTTCAGATGCAGATAGAGTCTGCACAAGGCCTCCCATTATCACTGACTCAAGATCAAGTACAGCTATCTGGATATGCAGTCGAGGTCAGGCTTTACGCTGAAGATGCCTCTAATCAGTTCTTACCAGTGACTGGGGTGATTGAGCAGTTTTCGGTACCAGAAGTAGAAGGCTTGAGAGTGGAATCCGCAATATCCTCTGGATCAGAAATCTCTATTTACTATGACCCCATGATCGCTAAGCTGATCGTCTGGGCTCAGACTCGAGCTGGAGCTCATCGGAAGATGCTCTACGTGCTTAGGCATATGACTTGTCTGGGTATGACGACGAATCAGAATTTTCTACGGCTCTTATTTGAGCATGACGATTTTTCAGCTGGACGGTATGATACTCACTTTATTCAGGATAAGATGAATCTGGATAAACTGAGTGAGCTCAATCCAAAAGCAATGATTCATTCAGCCATTGCTGCGACTATATTTGACTGGAAGCAGAGAGATGCGTCTCGGCAGATACTCAGGTCCATGCCATCTGGATGGCGAAGTAATTTCTATCAGCACCAGAGTGAAACATATATTTCTGAAGAAGTAGAATACAAAGTGGAGTATCGAGTGGAAGGTGACCAATTCACATTTATAAATCAAGAGAATAACTACGATGTCCGACTACGATCTGTCGAAGGAGATAAGATTAAGCTACAGATAGATGGTGTCTTGTACTCATTTACGATCGTCCAGCGAGAGCTCTCATCATATCTACATAACGAACAATACGGCCAGATTCATTTAATTAAGAAAGAAAGATTCCCCATTAAGGAACAAGAGAAAATTAAGGGTGGCTATGAAGCGCCTATGCCATCACAAGTCATCTCTTTATTAGTGAAGTCGGGGCAGCAGGTAAGCGCTGGGGAAGGGCTCATTGTTTTATCCTCAATGAAAATGGAGAATACCATTGAAGCTGTGGAAGACGGAGTCGTGGAAGAAATATATGTGAGTGAAGGTTCGAGTGTGGAAGCTGGGTTTTTATTGCTAAAAATTGGTTAGAGAGATAAGATATGAGATAAAGAGTGAAGGAGATTTCGAAGGGATAAGAGTTATTAGACAGCCATGAGTCAGTAAGAAATGCCGTCTGGGATTTTCTAAACATAAAGGGGAAAGTCAACGCCTTGAACCTAGTAAATCTAGTTCGTGATATGATGAAGATTGAGAATGGTCAAGTTTTAAGGAAAAACGAGACCGACCTATTTCATACAAAAGAAATCTTCGCTGACTTTGATAATTTTGAAAAAAAATTAGCAGAAATGCCACAAATAAAAAATGCTAGAGAGGCTTTAAGGTTAAGGATTACAGATAAGCGAAGCTTAAAGACATCAATAGACGGGGCACTTAAAAATGCATTAGGCTTTAATCCTAAGAAGGAAAAGTATTATATTCAAGCAACAAACATTTCTCAATATGTCTACTAAAAAGAAACAGCCCTACATATCAGCTCAAAGATTATGTGAATACAGCGAAGCTGGCAGCATTAGGCGAAGGCAGATAGTCAAAAGCTTTCATGCTGATAAAGATTATTCTAAGCTATGGTACAATAAGGTGAATAAGGCTTTGCCAAAATTCATAGAATCTGGCTATGATGAATCTATTTTACAAAATGAGATATTAAAAATTGAAGCTTTGAAATCTGGAACAGAATGGACTGACGCGGATTACCCAAATTCAATTGAAGCACTAAAGAGATTGAAAGACATACTATTACCTGATTTATCCGATTATGACTTCGTAAATGATATCCCCAAATTAGACCATATAGTTTTGGGTGACGTAAAGGTCAATTTAAAGCCTAGTGTGTATCTTAGAAGCAAGAAGACAGGGAAGGTAGGTGCGATCAAAACAAGTATAACTAAAACTGATAAGCATAGACTAACTGAAGATAATCTTGAATTACTACCAACGCTATTAAAGTATGGATTTATAGAGTCTGGTTTAGATGTAAAGGAAATTGACAAGAAAGGCTGTATTGGAATAGATGTAATGAATATGAGTTTCGCTTATGCACCATCATCATACAAGCTAGCAATAAGAAGATTAGAAGCATCTTGTGAAGAATATAACTTATGGTGGCAATCTTTATAAGTTTTTTCTAAGTGACAGTCATAACACAAAGTTTGGTAGTTACTTAATGAACAAGCGCCACCGCCTATATGAACGGGTAATATGTGGTCTGCTTGCCATTTTTCATCATAAACTCCACAATGCTTGCAAAGACCATTATCACGTTCGTATACTGATTCTCTAATTGCCTGATTATTACCTTTTAAGACTGTAAATTGTTTATAAGCATGGTCACTACAATTAACTGAATGCCATCTTGTTTTTTTTCCACTTAATTTCTCGCCACAGCCACAAGCACACAGACCTTGTAATGAAGGATACAAGTCAATTAACTTTAATTCTTTTTGATACCTGACAAACGGATTCAACTGCTTTATTTTCTTATGGATTGACATAAATATAATTAATTCAAATATATTGCCAAGCTTAGAGTATTATAACTCATTAATTTTAGTGTAAAGAAATATATAGTTACATAAAAATTACCATTCAGCCTTCTGGGCCAAGCTCTCCTGTAGATCTGAATCGAGCGGCATGCCCAAGCTATTAAAATAGGCTTCACCATAATACTTCTTAAAAGATGCAATACCTTTCTTAGTCATATTAGGTAGGATCAAACCCCATGCGACCTTTTCTGGATCTTCATCAGATACATCACCTCTCAGGACTTGCTGTGATAGCCAGTAGTAGCCGACCATCCAAGTAGAAAAAGCTAAACTTCGATAGGCACCCGGAAATGGTTCTGGCTTTATATTGCCCAGCCCTATAGCAAAGGCTATGCTTCCCATGTGATCCTCTATAGACTGATCTATCATTGCTCTGATCTTATCTCTCACTGCAGGATGAGTCGCGATGTGAGAATTAAGAAAGATGAAAGAATATTCCTTTTGTATAGAGAAATATAGTTTGACTTCTCTATGTAGATTTTCAAATGATGGGAGCTCTCTGACGATTTTACTTTCATGTTCTACTTTATGCCACATGTCATCGACAATGGCTGTCAGTAGCGCATCTTTATCTTTAAAATGATAAGTTAGGTTACCACGGCTGATATCCATCATCTGTGAGATCTCTAATAGATTCACAGCACCATAGCCCTTATCATTAAAGGCTTGCTTGGAGATTTCTATGATTTTCTCTTTTCGTTTCATGATAAAGTAACATGGCTGACTCGTTAGTGTCTTCTCTTGAGTCTATTCAAAATTAGGCATTAGTGACTAATAAACAAGTAGAATTCATTTTATTCCAAGATGCGCTGCACGAAATTTAATACCGCATTTTAGAATTCAAATGCTTAGAATGAGCTAATGCGTTCATGATTATTTTGTATCATTACTCAGATGCGTTATTAAGCTTAAGACATTATTGGAATCATGGGAAAAACGAAATACGATGTCGTCATCTGGGGTGCGACAGGATTTACAGGGAAGTGGGTGGCTAAGCACTTTTATGATCACTATAAAGACACTAAGCTGAAATGGGCGATTGCGGGAAGAAGTGAAGAAAAGCTTAGTGATCTCCAGACTTTCATCGGTGCCAGTGAAGATCAAGTGCCCACGATTATAGCTGACAGTACTGATGAGCCTTCTTTAAAGAAAATGGTGGATCAGACCAAGGTCGTTTTAACTACGGTCGGGCCGTATGCATATTATGGATCTCTTCTGGTAAAACTCTGCGCAGATTCAGGCACTCACTATTGTGATCTGACAGGTGAAGTGCCATGGATGAGGCGTATGATTACAGAGCACCATGAAGCTGCTCAGAATTCTGGAGCTAAGATTGTATTTAGCTGTGGTTTTGATTCTATCCCGTCTGATATCGGCGTTTTCTTTTTACAAGAGCAAGCTAAAGCAGCTTTTAATCAAACGCTCAAAGACATAAAACTCTATGTATTGAAGATGAAAGGTGGCGCAAGTGGTGGTACAGTGCACAGTCTTTTGAATGTCATAGAAGAATCCAAAGAGAGCCAAGAAGTAGCCGATCTATTGGAGAATCCATATGCATTGAATCCTAATTATTTGACATTCGATGGACCCGACATCCAAGATCAAGAGAATGCAGAATATGATGAAGTCCTGAAAAAGTGGACTGGTCCCTTTGTGATGGCATCTATAAATACACGTATCGTCAGGCGGTCTAATGCGCTGATGGAGTTTGCCTATGGTAAGGATTTTAAATACGCTGAGACTATGGTCATAGGGAAAGGCATAAAGGCTAAACTCACAGCTAAGTCCATGTCAGCTATGTTCAAGTTGCTTTGGGTTTTTGCCAGTCGAGAGACGACACTTTCATTATTGAAAAAGTATATCCTACCTGCTCAAGGGAAAGGACCAACTGTAGATCCCGATAATCCTGGATTCTACAAGATTAAACTAATCGGGACTGCGGCATCTGGTGAAAAGCTATCTGCTATTGTCAGAGGCGATGCTGATCCTGGATATGGCTCTACATCTAAAATGCTATCAGAAGCTGCGATATGTTTAGCCGATTATGATGAGAAATTAAAAGTCGGCGGTGGATG
>Ga0209187_1003194_pt1 | contig 14090 bp, 14 predicted proteins | sample BantaG_FD_187430 | JGI IMG/M metagenome (GOLD analysis project Ga0209187, IMG submission 187430) | Marine algal microbial communities from Bantry Bay, Ireland - BantryBay_4 metaG (SPAdes) (version 2) | ecosystem: Host-associated > Algae > Red algae > Unclassified | place: Bantry Bay, Ireland... | reverse complement strand
CAGACTCAAGCTTCTTCCATCCTCCCGAATGGACGAGTATAGCCTCCTCAATATTGAGACAGACGCCGCGTTCTTCAAGAGCTGCCACAAGGTGCTTCCAAACCATGAACGTGAAACCAAATAGAAGCACCCGCTCCCTCCCATGCTCGTCGAGATACCGTTGAATTCCGTCGAGATCCAATTCCATCGAAGAATCGAGTGCATACATGGGGCGCCGACCAAACTGCATCATCCCCAAAATTCCTGCTCCCCGCGCTGAGAACGACGTTCGATCCTTCACCACATCTGCGTGATCGACAACCAACATCGGTAGCCTGTCCTTCCCAAGGTAATGCTGCATGAGTTTGACCAGCACCCGGGCCTGAGCTTTCGCAGTTCCCCGATCCAGAGAAATTCTGCTCACGGCCTGCCCGGTGGTACCGCTTGAAGTCAGTACCTTAAGAACATCCTCCTCCGCAACACTGCGCAAGAGATGCTTTTTGAACAAGCCCACGTGGAGGAAGGGCAATTCGCAGAGGGATCCAGCCGGTGAAGTCGCGCGCTCGGGGAAGAGCCCCTCTACTGCCGCTCGATACTCTGGACACGCTCCCTGATGATACCCGTCCAGTTCATTAAGTTCGGAGAGAAGAAGGCGCTCCTTTTCGAATTGGGGCAACCCGTAGACGCCGTTCGCCTCGAGTGCCGGGAATGTTCTATCCTGGGTCATTCAGTTTTTTTGGCAATTCCTACTAAGAGTGAGCCTCTACCCATGAGCCCGGACATCCGATAAACGAAACGACTCGCGGCACCTATTTTTGGTAGTGCCTGTCCGAAAACACGGTGATCATTGGGCTCCGCAGAAACTGACACAACTTCCAAACCAGATTCCGCAATCAGCCACTCAAGGGAGGGTCTCGTATAGGCGACGAGATGATTCGGAGGTTGCAAAAACCCATAATCGGGTGAGCCGGGGTTAAGCTTCCGAATCACGGATGTAAGTGACGAATGATTCGGGACATCCAAATGGACAATCCCCCCTGGGCGCAAAGCAGTAGCAACTGCTGCCATAAACGGTAACGGCTCCAGTACATGCTCCAGAACTTGGCTGAAAAAAACCACATCAAATTCTTCAACAAACCCAAACTCGGCAAAATTGCCCAGTTCAACTGGCGCACCTCGAGTCTGCGCAAAACTTACCATCTCCTCATTAACATCAACCCCTCGCCACTGGATTCCTGCCTTCTCCATAGCCTTCCAGTATCCACCGGAACCACATCCGACATCGATTACGCTACCCACCGGACGCCCAATAGTCGTCTCCCAAAATTTAATTTTGTCTGGAGCAATTCTTGATGCAGCAACCTCGATCCCATTGATCTCCTCGAGCATCGCACGGTTGTACTCAGTGCTCGTCCTAACCACTCCCGAATCTCCACTCCTCGATGCATCGGGTTCAATGGGCGGTTGCACCATCCCCAACCCACACTGACCACACTCCCCATAGACTGTTGATCCACGCCGAGTTGCTAGCTGGAACCGCTCCGACGAACAGAGCGGGCAAGGCAGATATTGATCAGGACTCATCCTCCCTCCTCCACACGCTCAACCAGATTCTTAAGGGCCGCATAGTCCGTCTTCTTAGACGAAGTAACCGGAAGGCGCTCGATGGTTGTCACCGCCACCGACCGGGGATTGATCGCCAGTAACTCAATGGCAACGGCCTTCACCGCCGCTGCGTCCACTGTCTCATTACTACCCTCTGCAAGGATATGGAGAACCCCATCGGACTCCACTACGCCCAGACGTAAACCCGACTCTGCAATCAACTGGCTCTCAACGGAATCAAGACCGATTCTCCTTCCGAAGATCTTCGCGATTCGCTTGATCCTACCTCGGAGGAACACAAAGCCATCATCGTCAATCTCGGCAAGGTCCCCCGTCTTGAGCACCCCTCCCAATTCATCCCCCATTGATAAGTCCTGAGCCTGCTGCGCGTAGCCCATCATCACGTTGGGCCCCTCATAGAGCAACTCACAGAAATCACCGTATTTTTTACCTAAAAACACCTTCCCTCTTGGCACAGCAACCCCGATCGAACCCAATTTTTCTGAGAGCCTTTGGGGGGGAAGATAACTTATCCTAGCTGTGGCCTCAGTCTGGCCGTACATCACGAAAAAGCGACAGCCATCCTCCTCCGCCTGGGCAGAAAAGTGGCGAATAAGTTCCTGATCGAGCCTCCCACCAGCTTGTGTCAGAGTCCGAATAGAGGGAGTATCCGACGGTCGATACCGGAGCTTCTTCAAGATCTCATACATGTAAGGCACACCCGCGAACGACGTGCAACCTTGGGACCTGACAACCTCCCAAAACTCCGGCCTCATAAAGGAGTGGCCTGTCAGCACTATGCAAGCCCCAGCCAAAAGGTGGGAGTTGACCACCGACAACCCATAGGAATAGTGCATGGGCAAACTTGCGATCGCTCGCTCATCCGATCCGATGTCGAGATACTCGCAGATCGAAGTAGCGTTAGCCTCAATATTCCGGTGCGAAAGCCTAACCATCTTCGGATCCCCCGTAGATCCCGAAGTGGCGAGGAGTACGGCAAGGTCCTTATGGGGTGCCGCCCTTTCAGGTGGCGATGAACGAACCCAAAGCTTGTGATTGTTTGTGAGGTCCCCCTTCTCCCAGTAGCCATCCCAAGAGATATCTCCGCCTGGAGCCGCCACCGCGGCGAACTCGTAGTGGGAGGCAATCGGCTTGAAGTAGGTCTCCCGAGGATCGATCAGCGCCACCGTGATCTCCTGCTCCAGACAAGCCAAGTAGATGACAAGAGACTCGTAGGACTGATCAGCCCAAAGGGCTACCGAATCAATCTCACCTTCCGAAAGAGCGGTCCTCGCCCTTTCTACCGCCGTAAACAGATCTCCGTACGACAGGTCAATACCAGAGTCAGCATCAATAACAGCAATGCTCTTCTCTGGATGGTCTCGCCATCTGTCTAACAGTGCCATTTTTGGAGTCTAGACCTGCATTCCGCCATCCACGCCGATCGTCTGGCCCGTGACGTAGGTCGACAAATCCGAACAGAGATAAAGTGAAAGGTTCGCGACATCGAGCGGAGTTCCGATTCGCTTCATTCGAACGCTCTCGACCCTTTCCTGAAACCAATCATCATCCAGTTGCCGCGCCATCTGGGTGTCGATAAAGCCTGGCGCCACCGCGTTCACCCGAACCCCGCTCGGCGCCACTTCCTTCGCGAGCGACTTTGTCAAACCAATGACAGCAGCCTTGCTCGCACAGTAGGCCGAAATACCCTCAATTCCATGCGTCCCGGCTATCGAAGTCACATTGACAATGGAGGGGCTACCCTCCTTCATCAATCGAAGCGAGAACTGGGTCAAATTGATCATCGCAACGAGATTCACCTCAAGCATCCGACGTACTGAATCCAACTGAATCATTCCCACCAGTCCTTGCTCAAGGATGCCCGCATTGTTAACGAGACCATCAAGTCCCCCAAGTTGCTTGCGGGAAGCCATGACGAGGCGTTTGGTGTAGTCTTCGTCGCTGATGTCTCCTGCCAGAGCGTAAACTCCTGCCTCCGACGTGCCATTCAACTCCTCGGCCAAAGCCTCGACGTTTTCAGAGCGAGCGGATAGCATAAGGGAGGCACCCTGCTCCGCGAACAACCGCGCAGTCGCCTCTCCAATTCCCCGGCTCGCGCCGGTCACCAAGATCCGCTTTCCTTTGAGGAGCATCAGAACGTAATGTCGTGCTTGCCGAGGATCTCTTTGGCCTTGGCCACCGAACTCATATCGATGATATCGTCGGTATCCAACATGATATCGAAGGCCTCTTCCAATCCAGCGACAAGAGCCATGTGCCCAACCGAGTCCCATTCAGATATGGACTGATAGGCCAAGGAATCAACGACCATAGCGGACTCAATTCCTAGATTTTCTGCAAAGCATGCTACCAATTTATCTTGGTTCATCGTGCGTGTTAAATTGGGGATAGATGATATGAAGCGACCTATAGGATAGAGCGCTTCCATCTGTGTCCCATGTTCCCCCCCCTGTCAAGCCGAGGCTTCGATCCTGCGCGTTGCCTCATGATTGAGGACAACCTCGCTATATGAGCACCACATGCATGGAAAGAAGAGCATCTCAAAAAGATGAGTCGATGGCTATCAGGCGATGGAGACGAACAGGCCGCAACCATTTGCTGGTGAGTCGTAGAGGTATCTGGGTTACGAGCGGAAGTGAACGGAGCCTGGCTCAACGTCGACGCCGAAAAAGGGGCTAGGACGGAGGCCAGGTTCTCAAGGCCTTTAGGATATCAGCGAGAATGCCCCGCGTAAACGTCTGAAAGCAATGATCGAGAATGGCTAAACTACTATGGGCGCCGAGAGGGAAAGTTAGATCGAACTCCTTAGAGAATGGAAGAGACGATGCCCTTTGCTCCAGAAGGCTGCGGACACGGACAACTGGGCGGTTGTCGTGGTTCTCGTGCTTTCTGGCGATCTTCTTCTCTATGGCTAGTTATTGTTGGATTATAGAACCGTGCATTGCCTCCGTCAGCCAGCTCCCCCCATCTCGGGCTAGTCCTTACGAAGGCAGAAGACATTTCCCCAGGTCTCGACTCCGAGAGTATCTAGAGCGTTTCCGCTAGCGTCCTCCAAAATAAACCCACTTTCCCGTAGCAGGGTCTCGACTTCTGCAAAATCCGCTGTTACCTCGACCATCATCGCGGACACCCGATTAAGAACTCCGCTGATGCCCACTAGGGCGTTGAGCTCGCAGCCCTCGACATCGATCTTTACGAAATCGATGCGCTCGAACTCCGCCAGGTATTCGTCGAGGCGCACAACGTCGATCTCGGTCTCATTTTTTCCGATCTCAAAACCAGCGTGACCAGAGTTGATTTCCACCCCTTTATAGTCCGTATCTAAGGAACAGTTCTGACCAGAGAAGTCATCTTCATAGAAAATCATCGTACCACTTTTTTCCGCAACGCCCCGCTCTTCCAAGAGCACGTTCTTTAGTGAGGAAGTATTCTTACGAATGTAGGGTAGATTTACGGTTGCTGGCTCAAAAACCATTACCTTACCCTCGTTGCCTACAAGCTCAGAAAAATACGCTGTCAGGTAGCCTATGTGCCCCCCGGCCTCGACGACCACATGCCCGGGCTTAATCAGGTCGGCGAGCCGTTGCATGGTCTGCTCCTCCCGACGCTTACCGTGATACCAATAGGACTTATGAAGGAAGCTGTTCAATTTTATCTTCGAACCGGCGATCCAATGGTGCTTGATTGTAAAGTCAAACTTGGTGGCGCGAAGCGCGAGAATGGCGAGGGTCTTAAGCTTAATCATCTCGGTCGAGTATGTACCCACTAGAACTTACTCTATTCGCTACGCAAGCGCGAACCTACCGGAGGTCTTAGCAGCCCAAGACTGGCAAAGCTCTCTACTTGGACTCAGTGGCTCTGCGATTGGAATTTTGGATAGGGTCGGGGAACTGAGATATTGACCATCTGCTTTGCCGACTGACAGCTCACGTCGCCTCCTCTTCCCCACCGCTCTTGACCTGCTCATGGCGGAAGCCCTCCGTTGACGCGCCGCCCCGCTTACCCGGATTTAGTCGAAGAACGAAATTTCTTGTAACAAGTAGGCAGAATTACTACAATCGATTAAATGAAATGTCACCTGATACTTGCTGTCTGCTTGGTCCCATTTTCCCTCCTGAGCGGAACGACTTCCTACAGCCACGGAAACCCATCTGACCTTGAGCAGTATCTTCTGGAATTGATAAACCGGGCTCGTGCTAACCCAGCCGCTGAGGAGTCCCGTCAAGGGGAGGCGCTCAACAACGACCTCACCGCAGGAACGATCAGCTACTCCCCGAAACAACCTCTTGCTTTTGATTCCGATCTCATCGGGGCCGCAGGAGGTCACTCCAATGCGATGCGAACAGGGAACTTCTTTGCCCACACGGACCCAAACACAGGCTTAGAGCCATGCGCACGTGCCCTAAATGCGGGCTACTCCACAGCCGTGGCAGAGAACATTGCCTTCTATTCTTCCACAGCAGGGCTAAAAACCGATAAGTGGGTAGCAGAGACGCTATTCGATGCACTATATGACAGCGAAGGACACCGGACCAATACCTTTCGTGAGGAAGCAGAACAGATTGGCCTTGGATTTAAAATTGGAGTGGCCGCCTCATCAGAGCTTGACCGATGGGATCTCACCGAAAAATTCGGAGGGGCGGAAGGCTTCTCAGGCTACACATTTAGTTGCGACACGAACAATGATGGAACCTTCGAAAACTATCCGTATGAAGACCAGGGACAGTTTCTCTTGGGGGTTTGTTATAGCGATCTAAATGGAAGTGGATTCTATGACCCCGGCGAGGGTGTTTCTGGAGTCACCATTGAAGTAGCCGAAGCTGGCTTCCACGCAGTTACCAGTTCCTCGGGCGGTTACGCACTACCCATTCCCGCGAGTGGCTTGATCACAATCACAGCGGTTGGACCGGGCTTCAATCACACAGTGACGGAATCATTGTACGGATTGAATGCGAAGGTGGACTTCCTGCCCGGTTCCAGTGGTGGAGCCCCCCCCATGCGCGACTTTGACGGTGATGGGAAGAACGACATCCTCTGGAGACACACGACGAACTATCGTGGCTACCTTTGGTACATGGATGATGACACACTTCTCTCCCATGAATACACAGGGCCTATTGTGGCCCCTCATTGGAAGATTGCTTCCGTTGGGGACTTTGCTGGTGATGGGCAGGGCGATATTCTTTGGAGGCATTCCGTAAACGGGCTGACCGCCATACACTATATGAATGGTGGAGCGCTGGTTGCAGGCGGCTACACTTCCCAACATGTTGGAAACAATTGGGAGGTGGTTACCAGCGGGGATTTTGATGGTAACGGAAAGAGCGACATCCTCTGGAGACGAGTTACCGACGGGGCAACCGCCATCCACTTCATGAACGGCCTGACAGTAACTAGTGCCGTTTTCACCTCCCAACACGTTTCTTCCTTCGGCTGGAAAATCGTCGGGGCCGCCGATTTTGATGGCGATGGAAAGAGTGACATCCTCTGGAGACGGGTGAGTGACGGCGCAATGAACGTCCACCTGATGGACGGTTCTACCTATCGAAGTAGTGGCTATGTGACCCTCGTGACCGGAAACCACTGGGATGTTATTGGAGCGGATGATATGGACGGAGACGGGAAAGCGGACATTCTTTTCCGCCGGCCCACGACCGGCCAACTTGCCGTCCACCGTATGAACCACTTGACCGTCACTTCCACGGACTACATCGCGGTGGTGGGCCTTCACTGGACTCCCTACTTCAGGTAATGACAAAGCCCACGACCGTGGAGTTTGGCCTAGCATTGCTTATTTGCCTAGCCCTAGCCTTCTTTTTTCTAGTTCTTCGACCAACGAACCAGGATAGAGAATCGCAGGAGCTTCCAAAGAACGAGGCAGATAGAAGTCCTCCAAGAGTCAGAGAAGGAGTGGCGGCGCTAGGTAAACCCAAGCTTCAACCTGAAAAGCCCACGCCTCGACCTAAGCACCCCGTACTTCGACTGGGGAAGCCAAGCTCCATTGTCGCTATTCCGACCGCAGAAGCCCGTGTCGAGGAGCGGTCGGCCCCGCCACGCTCGGCCAAGCTTGTAGGTGGATTAACGAGCAATCAGATGGTGGACTCGCCCCTCGTGGAACTCAATATGGGATCCGTACCCATCGGAGACCAGAAAGAGATGGATGTCCTCGCCACCGATCCATCCCTTCGGCTTCTAAAATTTCCTCCTCCTCCAGCATCCCTCACAGAGTCTCCCTAAACCTAGAAACCGCAATGGGATCATGGGATCGGCTGTTGAGGTCATTGTTTGGTCAACGGACCAAGGACCAAGGACCAAGGACCAAGGACCAAGGACCAAGGAAGGGAACCCGACATCTCTGTCATCCAGAACCGGGCCCTAGCGAGAGTGAAGGATCTCATTACCAAGGACAACCTCCCCTCCTACCAGACCCACTCGATAACCGTTCTCCATCGACAAGGTTCATCCAGCCCTGTCCTGTCCCTGAGATCCTTCGTCGCGCACTCCTCTGGACGACAAGTCGGCTCACTCTAAGGGTGAGCGGAAATCCGGGGCCACGGCAGTGCCTTATCGGTTGTTTATTCGTGACTTACGACGAGGAATTCAATTCATTATCCTCGTTTCTAGGCTAAAATCCTCTCAATTCCCTAGTCACCATCTCTTGATGGCATCAACCGGGCCGGGTTTCCGATCAATAGGCCAGATCTCGTCTCCGACCGGAATACGCTTGCCCCCATCGCAACCGACACCCCGGATCCGATCTCGACGCCACGAAGAATTTGACTCCCAGCTCCCAACTCAACTCCCTGCCCTAACGCGCAGTCTCCCAAGACGATAGATCCCGGATTCAAGTTACAGTGGCTACCCACCATCGAATCATGTCCAAGGATAGCACCGATGTTGAGAACGGTGTTGTCCCCCACCGACGCCCCACAGCTCACAACGCAACTTGGACAAATGATCACCCCTTCTCCAAGACTGGCTCTCCCTCGCACACAGGCGGTAGGATCTACGAGGGTCAGCAACGGGTAACCAGCAGCCTTGACGGACTCAAAAACCCGCTGACGAACGGAGATGTTTCCGATGGCAAGCGCAATAGTCCCCCATCTATTCGCAGGCGCGACATCCGTCAAGGTATCGACTCCCCCGGTAACCTCATGGCCATCAACCAGAGTCCCGACCGGCATTCCGTCATCCACAAACGAAATGACGCTTCTAGAATCAATCGCATGAACCATCGCCGCGACCTCCCTTCCAAAGCCCCCGGCCCCAACGATACGAACTTGATCACTCATGGCCATCCTCCTCCCGACCTGTTCTACCCATAAACGGGGGCATGGTAGCATGACTGGGCGCATTTGTCCCCGCACATCGAAGCACCGTCAAAATCGTCATCACAAGAATCCTGCAATTTAAACCAAGGGATCTATTATCCACATACCAAACATCTAGAGCTAATCTCTCCTCCCACGGAAGCTCATTTCGGCCCATCACCTGAGCCCAGCCTGTCACTCCCGGCTTCACATCGTGCCTCCTTGCCTGCTCTGGCGTATAGCGCTCTAGGTACTCGGGAAGCAAGGGACGGGGACCAACAAAACTCATCTCTCCTCGAGCTACATTAACGAGCTCGGGAAGCTCGTCGAGACTCGTTTTCCGAAGGAGTTTCCCGAACCGCGTGAGCCTCTCCGCGTCCGGCTTTAGGTGACCAGTATCCGTAACGGCATCCGTCATTGACCTGAATTTCAGCATGGTGAAGGTCCGCCCCCTAAAACCCGTCCGCTCTTGGCGGAAAAGGACTGGCGAGCCAAGCTTCAGCCAAACCAGCACAGCCAGCAGGAGTAGGAAGGGAGCAGCCAACACCAGTAGTAGTCCCGCGAATACCCGTTCGCAAATCTCAACTATCGACCACATCCTCAAGGAACCTTCCATATTCAACACCGATTGTCTCCCAGTTGTGGTTTTGCTCAACGTAAGCTTTTGCCGACGAACCCATGTTCCGTCGCTGTCCCTCGTCCATGGCTATCAACCGCTCGATTGCGCCGAGCAACATCGTTGGATCACCAGGAGGCACGACAACTCCACCACCGGAAATCGACACGGGGTTTTCGGCGACATCACCGGCAAATACTAGAGGTCTACCCACGAACATATACTCGAAGATCTTATTGAAACTAATTCCGTAGCGGTAGATCGGCAGAGGTAGCGCACAAGCAAAATTTGCATCCATCATGCCCAAGAAGGAGCGAACGCTCTCACGTGGGATTCGGGGCAAAAATGTTAGGTATTCCAGCCCCTCATTACTTGCCCTTGCCTCAAGTTCGGCCCGCATAGTACCGTCGCCAACGAGGAGGATCTGAAAGGCTACTTCTCCCTCCCCCATACAATTTTGTAGATCCAAGAGCAGTCCCAGTCCATTTGGTGGCCCCATTGAGCCGGTATAACCGATGAGAAACCTTCCTTTCCTCCGGCACTCTTCGATACAATCCCGAATCTCAGCAGGCAGCTCAGGCACTGCAGCGCCCTCATCCCCCTCTATGTGCCCTAAGCCGTTCGGGAATATTCCCACCTTCTTTCCCCGAGTTCTGGAACGGAGGTACTCCGACGAGGCCGGCAATAGCGAGGTCACTGCGTCCGAGGAACGGTAAGCATAGCTCGCAGCCAACCCAAACAGGACAACGGCAGGACTCCATCGGGACTTACCCAATACGTCCACCAGACTCTCGGGCCACAGATCCCTGACTTCGAAAACAACCTTTCCGCCAAAACGACGCCTGAGAGAAGTAGCCAACAAGAAGACTAACGGCGTGGGAGACGAAGCAAGCACGATGTCTGGAGCTCGCACAGCCCCAGTCTCCACCAAATTCAGGAACACCTTCGATGAAACCGCAAAACCCAAGAGGTTTTTTAGTCTCCCAACTCCATTGCCCTGATAGCTATCAACCTCCACCGCAACATACCGAACCCCAGAAGAGGTGTCCTCCTCAACCTTCCCGCAACGCTCCCGACTCAGATCACTCATACGATGATGGTGATCTGACGCGTATCCAAGCAACACTTGGTGCCCCATCTTAACAAGCGCCTCAGCAAGGAAAACATGCCGCGCACCCAGCACTTCGCCCGGCCTGCCAGTGTAGTGATTAAGAATCCAAATTTCCATTTCCATTTACACAAAGTCTGATTTCCTCAAGCACCCGGTCTTGAATCTGGTCCCGATAGGGGTGATCAAGGCCAAACGCTCTCCGGAATCCTTCACTTTCATACCCTCCGGCAAGAAGATCAGCATCAGTTGGGAGATATCCATAGACAGGCCCTACGTATCCCGTCATCCATGTGCCCTCAGGAAGGAGGGAGCAAGCAAGTTCTCGGTAGCCAGAGCACACCTCGGCCCCTATTCCCAGAACCCTGAGGGCCCCTAGGTCGAGAAATGATATATCGAAACGTTGCTCAACTTTATCACATACAAGCTCACTCACATCCACAGTGCGCCTGCTGATCCGAGGCTCGGCTAGCGCGATCGGCGATGACTCCAAGGCCGAAGAGAGGCCACTGCGAATACCGCTACGTACTCGATCGGATAGCTGTTCGAAAAGTTGCTCGCTGTTCGGCCGAAACCTAGGTGCCAGCCCTGAGCGCAGGATGTGGCCCATCTTGAAACTTCTACAGCTGGAACGATACCGAATATCACCCGCTAGTCCGGGTAGGTACAATACCGGCAGATTGCTCCTTCCTAGGCGATCCCTAATTTCCACTCGTGCGACACCTACGAAGTCGGAGCTGACGGCGTCCCTGCATGGCTCGTTCACCGTATGGCAGGGCCAGGTCCAAATGACAGCGCACGGAACTCCATCTTCCTGAAGAACGCACAGCTCTAGCTCAGACGGGACTTGGTCATCTGGGTTGGGTGCGACAACACAATGTCGGGTCGGAAAGACACCGTTTGCCGGAATACCCCACACGATTCTTCTTCTCGAGATGTTGAACGGTAGGTCCACCTTCGAGAAGTGCCCCCCATAGACGGGGCGCTCTACCCCAGAAGAGAACCCACATAACATATTCTCGAACTCCCCAACCAACGCGTCCACAACCTGCCCCAGATACTTTCCGCACACCGTGCCCAAGCCCGAGAGAGCAATATCTAGCGAGGGCGCAAAGTGGGTATGGGAAGCAACAACCCAAAGGCTGACATCGCACCCACAGATCACACCCAAGCGATCAATAAGACTCCGCTCCAGTTCCTCTGAGGAAAACAGCGTGTCGATGCTAACTAGCAACAGCAGGTCGTCCTCCCCCCCAACAAGAACAAGATTCGCCTCAAGCCGAGATCCAATCTTGGAAAAATTTCCCTTTCTCGCCGCATAACCGGCAAGAGGCAATGGTTGGCTCGGGGTAACGTCGCAACTACTCGTAGCTAACCGGATCACTTTAATGCATTTAGGGAAAAGCCATTCTTGCAGAGCACACCGATCTTCGATAGCGCGCCGCCGATGATCCCCCTCTTGTTGTAGAGACGGAGTAAGCGACAACTCGCGCAGTCTGGTCTATCGCAGAGCAACTTTCGCGGGTTCGACTTCAATTGCGCAAGATCGGCCTCGATTGCCTGACGAGCCCGAACTGAGACACACCAAGCATCGCCGACATAGGCAGTCCTTAGAATTTCAAGCTTTATATACTCGCGATACATTTTGTCGAAACCGTTGCCACAACTAGGAGCCTCCCGGACCTTGAATTTCCGGACTTCACCGCCCTTGTCCTTGTATTCAACCTTGGCAAGATGCCTAATCAGATGCTTCCCCATCAGACCTAGCTTGGACTGCGCGCAATGAACCGTAGGAAACCCCGGAGTGTGAGTAGCACACCCTAACAACAAAACATGTCCATTACGACACGCTACATCATCTAGAAAGCTGAAACACGATGACTCCCGCGTGTGGCTGGCCGTAATCTCTTCCGCATCCTTCCCTACCGCTACGATAGAGTGCGTAGGATGCGTTGAGCGAGCTCGTCCCGGGTGTCTCAGTAAGAGATTAGAGAACATTCCGGTGTATGCCGGCGTTCGCTCAGTGAACACGACTGTCTTCTTATCCCAAGCCAAACTCGGCTTGATGTATGCCGGCGCGATTAGCGTCCCTTTCTCTCCTATTACGTCGGTGAATGCACCAAGGAGAGTAGTAAAAGCATTCCCTTCGACATTGGTAAACTTCTCGAAGTTCGACTGAACGAAAACCGTATCGTTCCTTCCAATATCGAGAGCCCTGATTCCTTCCACCAAAGCTAGTCTCGAAATTTCGTCTACTATGGCCATTTTAGGGGAGCGATCTTAGGGGAAATTGCTGGTAGTGGTCGGCACCATCAGGCGCAACACAGATAACATACATTCTATCAGCAAGATAACGGCGCGAATTTCCCCTCCGAAGACCGATACGCAACTGAAAATTGTTGATTTAGTCGCATTATTGACCATAACGATGAAGGCTACTCCCGTGTCCCAGCGAGAGGGCAACCTCGATCGGAGCGAAATCTCCTGCCTTATACTGAACAGCACTTAACCCTCCTTGGGAAACAGGTCTCCGTGCGCTCAATCCATCGCCAGACAGAGTCAAAAAGAGCTGGACTCTAATCTGATAGATTGCCCCTAATTACTTGATGGCAACACCTAAGACGCAAAAGAAAGTAACGACACGTCACCAAGACACAAACGCTACTTCCAGTTCCGGTTTCTCGGGGCAAGAAGGAGGTCTGTCCAACCAAGACCACTCTTTCTGCGAGACCTAACATCCGCGATGAATGGTTCCACATCCTCCGCTGTCATTGGGGTGTGAAAAAGTCTTGGTAGCGAGACATCGGAGTCGGCACCCAATTCGGGATCCTCGATGACATCATGAACAGCGACCAAAGACCCAAGGAGTTCCGACGGCTTGGTGCCCTGGCTCTCCAGCCAGTCGGGCGCAAACTCCGTCTTAATCAGCCAATTGTCGCTCGACTCAAGAAACCGGGCACCACCGGCAAAGACCTGCTTCTCGAAGCCCTGAGTATCGATCTTAATGAACACCGGGTCACTCCCCTGATCGTCCAGAATCTGGGAAAGCGTCACCTCCTGAAGATCAACCGTCGACCAGCCGTCCAGAGGCTTCACACGATTGTCCTGACTACTTTTGGGATTGATGCCAAACGGAACGGAATCCCGTTCCTCATCACCACAGATCGCCGAAAGAAGCGTGAAATCTTCCACGCCGTTTAGGGCGAGGTTCCTTCGAATATACTCTCCTAGTTTCGGATCGGGCTCGACTAGGAGAAGGTCCGCTTTGGGAAAAAATTTGGCAAATACGGCACCAGTGAAGCCGTAGTTGGCACCAACATCGACGACTCTCGTAGGGTTGAGTAGCCTCGCCACCTCGGGATAGAGACTACTCTGAGCTTCGTCGATGCAATGCTGACCATGGATGTAGACCCGACCACCTACGTCTCCTTGGTCGATGACGAGATCGATG
>Ga0209187_1003192_pt1 | contig 14104 bp, 6 predicted proteins | sample BantaG_FD_187430 | JGI IMG/M metagenome (GOLD analysis project Ga0209187, IMG submission 187430) | Marine algal microbial communities from Bantry Bay, Ireland - BantryBay_4 metaG (SPAdes) (version 2) | ecosystem: Host-associated > Algae > Red algae > Unclassified | place: Bantry Bay, Ireland... | reverse complement strand
GCCTATGATTATGATTTAGAAGGGGTTCAAGTAACGAGCGCTTAATTTTGCTAAGCTTTACAAGTCATTTATCCTTAATTAATCAACAGCAAACATTCATATGAATATAATTCAAGTTAAAAATCTAGTCAAAAAATACGATGACCTCACAGCCGTAAACGATATTTCATTTGAGGTAAAGGAGGGAGAGATTTTTGGATTGCTCGGGCCCAATGGTGCCGGTAAAACAACGACCTTAGAAATAATTGAAACGCTAAGTGTCAAAACGAGTGGACAAGTTATTGTTGATGGATTTGATTTAGACAATCAGCCCCAAGAAATTAAAAAAATAATTGGAGTACAGCTACAAAGTGCAGGATTTTACCCAAACCTAAATTTAAAAGAACTCATAGAGCTCTTTGCTGGGCTGTACAGTATAAAAGTAAATCCCATGGAAGTATTGGACTCTGTTCAACTAAGAGAAAAATCAAAAAGTAAGTTTAAACAATTGTCTGGCGGACAGAAACAGCGTTTTTCGATAGCGACCACTTTGATTAATCGCCCGAAGATTGTATTCCTAGATGAGCCTACTACAGGTCTTGATCCACAGGCAAGGAGGAATCTTTGGGATTTGATTTTGGATATAAAAAGTAAAGGAACTACTGTAGTATTAACCACGCACTATATGGACGAGGCCGAAGTGCTCTGCGACAGGATTGCCATCATTGATACCGGTAAGATTTTAGAAATAAAATCTCCAGATCAATTCATTGATGATTTGGTTGCCAGTGGTTTTGAAAAAAAGAAAGCGGTAAAGGCTGCCAATTTGGAGGATGTGTTTTTATCTTTAACGGGTAAAGAATTAAGAGATTTATAATGAGAATTTTAGTTAGCCTTTTGCTTTGTGTTTTATTTTTTTCTGCCTGTGATTTAAATAAGTATACCAATGTGTACATCGAGAATAAAAACGACTATCCGATTAATGTAAAAATCGTGACAAATAATATTGAAAGTGAGTATAGAGTTGAAGCAAATTCTGATCATGAAGAATTGCGTAAATGGACGGATATAGATTTAGAAGATGGAGCGTGGGAAGTGACAATAAATAATGCCAACACAGGTAAAGGAAAAACCTTTGAGCATGGTCATTTCTATAAAGGGGAGTTGACTACGACCTTTATTATTAGAAACGAAGGTGGTCGTGTAGAATTTGAAGCGAACGATTAAAAATAAAATAGTACTATGGGATTAAATAAAGTAGTGGCAAATGCCGACGAGGCAATTCAAGGAATAGAGGATAATATGATGCTCATGTTGGGCGGATTTGGGTTGTGCGGGATACCGGAGAATTGCATTAATGCCTTAGTAAAGAAAGGTGTTACTGGGCTAACTTGTATATCGAATAATGCAGGTGTGGACGATTTTGGAATTGGACTGATGTTGCATGGCAAACAAGTAAAAAAAATGATTTCTTCTTATGTGGGTGAGAATGATGAGTTTGAAAGGCAAATGCTTTCTGGGGAACTAGAAGTTGAATTGGTACCCCAAGGAACGCTCGCTACTCGTTGTATGGCCACCGGCTATGGGATGCCCGTAGTGTATACTCCTGCCGGTGTGGGAACGGAAGTGGCTGAAGGAAAAGAGACGCGTAATTTTACTATGTACGGCGAAGAAAAAGAGTATCTAATGGAGCGTGCTTTCGAAAGCGATTATGCCATCGTAAAAGCTTGGAAAGGAGATGAACACGGTAATTTAATTTTTAAAGACACGGCTCGGAATTTCAATCCGCTTATGGCTATGGCAGGAAGAATTACCATTGCTGAAGTGGAACATTTGGTAAAACCGGGCGAGTTGCATCCGAACGAAATTCATGTGCCTGGTATTTATGTAAAGCATATCTTCCAAGGTACAAATTATGAAAAGCGTATTGAGCAAAGAACAGTACAAGCTTAATTAGCTATTCCAAATCTTCCAACTTTCCTCAGCTTGTATTTCTAGCATTTCTGCGCCGTTTTGAATCTTTGCTCCTTGTTTTTGGGACCTTCGGAGAAATTCTGTTTTTTCAGGATTATAAACTAAGTCAAAGCAAAAGTTATTTTTTGTAATATACTCATAGGGTATATCAATACAATCTTCAATATTTGGGTAAGTACCAAGGGGTGTAGTATTGATTAGAAGACTATGGTTTGCGATCAAATCTTTGGTTAAGGAATTATAACTTATAAAGTCACTATTTTTTTTTCGACTTACTAATTGAAAAGAGATATCTAGTTTTTTGAAAACATATTGAACGGCTTGGGATGCGCCTCCTGTACCAAAAATTAAGGCAATGGGTCGCTCGTTTTCTATAAAATTTTCTAATGATTTTTTAAAACCTATTATATCGGTGTTGTGGCCAACCCATTTTTTATCCGCCGTGATTTCTACGCAATTTACAGCACCAATTTCTTGTGCTGAATTACTCATTGAGTCAAGTAGGGGGATTATTTTTTCTTTAAAAGGAATAGTAACGTTAAAACCAGAAACTTTATTTTCTTCAATAATTTTTTTGAGATTATTTAAGTTCTCAACTTCTAAATTTTCATAAGAAGCATTAATGTTTTCTTTCTCAAATTTGCGAGAGAAATAATTTTTAGAAAAAGAATAATCTAAGCGTTTACCAATTAGACCAAAACGCTTTGCACTCTTCACTCTTCGCTCTTCGTTTTTCACTGAAATTATTTATCCAGGTACAAATGAAACGTGTCACCACGCAAACCTATGCGCATAGCTTCTAAAGGAATAACTTCACTGGGAGCAATGTTACCCAAGTTTACATTTTGCCCGACTAACTTTAAAAAATAAAGTTGTTGTGCTTTTAGTGGCGCTTCCCATATAATTTTTTCTTCTGGTATTTTAGTTAGTATTTCTTGTACTAATCCTTGGCGTACTTCGCCATCGTTTCGATAAATGCCCACTGTACCACTTTCTCTAGCTTCACCAATTACATACGAGCTTCCTGCATCAATTTCCGCTTGCATAAGTTCTATCCATTTATACGGCGCCATAATATTAGTGGTGTCTTTGCTTCCTACTTCGCTTAAAACAGTTACTTGTTTTGCAAAGCGTGTAATGTATTCGCACTTTATTTTATGATCTATATTCATGCTTCCATCAGATACTTCAATGTATTCTAAATCGTATTCTTTTATAATTTCTTCGTAAACATCTAGTTGATTTCTGATAGCAAAGGCTTCGAAAAGGGTGCCTCCAAAATAAATTGCCACGCCTGCATCTTTGTAAACTTGTATTTTTTCTTTTAGCTTAGGGGTTACAAATGAAGTGCCAAAACCAAACTTAACAACGTCTATATAAGGCTCTGCTACATCCAAAAAATCTTTGGTTTGATTAATGCTGAGTCCTTTGTCCATAACCATAGTTATGCCATGCTTCCTAGGTTTTGAGTCTCTTGTGGGTATTTGAGATAGATTGAAATTCATAGTCGGCAAAGGTAATTCTCAATCTTGTTTATTTCGTTAGCGTATTGTTGATATGTGTTAAAAAAAGAGTGGTATCTCATTGTTAACTTTTTAACAAGTAGTATATTTAGAAATCAAGATTGTTGTTATGATGAAAAATTACTTAAAATCATTTTTGTGTTTATGTTTTTTGTTTGCTGGGTTGTTATCTCAAGGGCAGCAAGTTAATATAAATACGATTGCTCCAAATACTCATCCGTTAACTATTCCGCAGACATCTGCGGGTTATCCTGGAACAAATGGTTCTAATGGTATAACTTTTGTAATAAATAATACCAATCCATATCCTGTAATTTTGGACACTGTAAAGCAATGGTTTTTAACAAACGCAACTAATTCTTACAATCTTTGGGTATCTGCGACTTCGCTTTCCGGAACAAGCACTGCTGCCGCTCCTTTATGGACGAACCTAGTTACTAATGCAAGTGTTACCACGGTAGCCAATACGCAAACGCCCGTGTTCTCAAATTTAAATTATACTATCCCAGGAAATACAAGGCTAAGATTTCACATGAATGGAAACAATATTCGTTATGCAACAGCAGGTGCGGCTACGTCTCCTGATTCTTTTAATAATAGTGGTGTAGCTCTTATTGTAGGTGATTATCAAATCGGTGGACAAAATGTTGGAATTGGTGGTAGCGCATTTTCATTTCAGCCAAGAGGATTTGCGGGAACTGTAAGCCTTTCTTTATTAAGTACTCCTTGTTTTGGTCAGCCAAATCATGATACGGTAACTGGAAATATGAATCCTTGTCCGGGTGTAACTACTTGTTATGGATTAACGGGCAATAATCCAAATTCCGGTCTAAGTTATCAATGGTTTCAATCATCAACATCGGCAACAGGCCCTTGGACGCTTACAAATTTGAATGATACGAATTCTTTTTTCTGTATCATCCCTCCTCAGCCAGGTCCGACTTGGTATATGGCGGTGACAACCTGTGATACATCTGGTTTAACGGATACTGCCACAGCTATCATGGTTACACCAGCAACCTACAGTCCATTTAGCCCATGTTACTGTGGCAATAGTAGTGCCACGAGTACGGCATTGGAGGACATAGGTCAATTTAATATAGCGACCTTATCGAATCCAACTCCTGCGCCTGTACCTCAGGCCGGTAATCCTATAGCAACGGGAACGTATTCCGACTTTGATACGTTGACTCCGATTCCTACGCTTATTCAGGGGCAGTCGTATCCGATTTCTGTTTTACAGATATCGAGTAGTACGTTTATGGGTAATTCTTATGTCAAAGCTTGGATAGATTACGATCATAATACGGCGTGGGATCCGAATCCTTTGACCGAAGAGATATTTGGATCTGCTTCGAATGCGGGTAATGGTTATAATCCTTCGGGAACTTTTACCGTTTTAACTACAGCCTTACCCGGATTGGCTCGTTTGCGAACCGTTTTAAATCGGACGACGAATGCTGCTTTAGTACAACCTTGTGGAACGTATACCTTTGGCGAGACTGAAGATTATGTAGTGAATATATTAGCGGCTGGCCCACATGATCCTGCGGTCACGAATATCCAGGCTTTTCCTGCTGGGGGTTGTTTAGACAGTTGTGAGAATGTGGTGGTTACCTTAACGAATTTTGGATCCACGACCTTGGATTTGAGTACGAATAATTTAGTATTGAGTTTAAACGTATCGGGCCCGAATGGTTTGACCGTTTATACCGATACGGTGACGACTGGATTTTTACAACCATTTGCAGCGAACAGTACGTTTTTTGTATTTCCTTGTGTAAATTTTCATGAGGGAGGTTGTTATACGATTAATAGTGATACCTTGACATTATTAGGTTCGAATAATACGAACTTAGTGAACGATAGTTTATTTGCCGCGATTCAGGTTTGTAATAGTCGTCCGAATGCAGTTGACTATAGTTTATGTTTAGGGGATACGATACCAACCGGTCAAGGTTTAGGGATTTTAAATTGTCCAACGGGCTTAGTGCAGGATAGTGTTTTGATTACTTTTCCCTTGGCCTTTAGTGGGAATGCCCCCACGGTTCCAACGAGTACAGCCGCGACGGGTTCCGCCATTTTTGGTACGGCAAATTTACCTAGCTTACCGCTAGGAGCTAATGTATTAAATGGAGAGATCAGTGTAACGAATTTAGGCTTACCAAATCCTTCCTTTGTACATAGTCCAACGAATGCGCGTTTTAGTTTATTTAGTGGAACGGCGCCTCCGGCAGCAGCATCATTGAATCATAATGGTTTGCAGGGAAGTGCGATCGTTTCTTTGCCATTTGGTTCCTTCGATTACTTAAGCAATCCGCCAGCGGCCGATTTAAATAGTTTGTATACTAATGGAGTTCCGAATACTCCTACAATCAATATGGGTAATTGGAATACGAGTTATCCAGCGCCACCATTTGGAGTGAATGCGGGTGTGACCGCAAATTCTGGCGGCGCAACCGTAGCGACTTTAAAGATTGTTTATGAGTATGTTCCAATGGGCGTTAGTTGGTATGAGCAGAAAGTGGGTGGAGTACGGATTAGTGATAGTAGTTTATTTGATCCCTTGACGACATCGAATACGATAGTAAACAATAGTAATACAGTAGGTAATTATACATTTTATGGAGCGTGTGCAGCCGATACGAATTGCCGGGTAGAAGTAGATTTAATTGTTCAAGGCATTAATATAGACAGTGTAAGTTTTACGAATGTGTTGTGTAATGGCGATAGTAGTGGAACGGCTTATATCCAAGGGAGTGGTGGAAATACAGGCTTGTATTATACCATAGGCGGAACGATAATTGATACGAACCTAACGGGACAGTTTACGAATTTACCATCGGGCCCGTATACGATCAATGTGCATGATAGTACGGGTTGTAGTGGTACGGATAGTGCGTTTACGATTAGTGAGCCAACGCCTTTAGTGATAGATAGTATTCTAAGTTCCTCACCGACTTGTACACCGGGCGGTGATGGCGTGCTGAGTGTATTTGCGAGTGGCGGAACAGGTAGTATGCCGTACGATAGTATGAATAGCAATGGAACGACTACAATAGTAGCGAGCAATCAATTTACAAATTTAGTAGCTGGGACGTATTTAATCACAGTATATGATAGTAATGCTTGTACCGATACGATGAGTCAAACGATTGTAGCGCCGATGCCCCCGAGTTTTACGAATATTACCGTCACAGACGCCCTATGTTTTGGTGATACGAGTGGGACAATCAGTGCGACGGCTGCGGCCGGTACGGCACCTTTAGCTACCTATTCCACGGCACCGACTTTGAATCAAGCTACAGTCGGAAACTTTACGGGCGCAACGCCTGGAGTTTATACCGTAACGATTACAGATAGTTTAAATTGTACGGCCGATAGTGTAGTGAATGTATTGAGTCCTCCGCAATTAGGATTTGCGAGTGCGAGTGTAGATAGTACGAATTGTAATGGAGATAGTACGGGTAGTATAACAGTAGCAGGAAATGGTGGCGTGTTGCCCTATAGTTATAGTATCACAGCAGGGCCAGTAACGCCTGTAGGAAATACCACGGGAAGTTTTACGAACTTACCAGCGGGCATGTATACTGTTCAAGTAAGCGATAGCAATGGGAACTGTATGCATGATACTGTTCTCACGATCTTAGAGCCGAATGTATTAACGATTAGTCCAAGTGGAACGAGTCCTATTGACTGTAATGGAGATACGACCGGTCAGATAGTAATGACGAGTAATGGGGGAACCCCACCGCTTACTTATTCAATAAACCCTGGGGCTACGCAAGGCCCAGTAGGAGCTTTTACAGGCTTAGGCGCGGGCAGCTATATTATAGTTGGAACCGATACGAATGGTTGTATGGCATCCGATACAGTTACATTGAGCCAGCCCTCATTATTAGTAATTGATAGTGTGGTAAGCACCACGCCTTCTTGTGTACCCGGTGGTGATGCTACACTTACTATTTATGCGAGTGGTGGTACGCCACCCTATTTATATAGTAATGGATTGATACCAACCCCTGCACCGCCGAATGTATTTTTGAATCAAAGTGCGGGTAACTATATGGTTGAAGTAAACGATGCGAATGCTTGTATAGAAACGGCACCTCATGTTATCAGCACGCCAGGCGCACCAAGTTGGAATCTTATAGCGAGTACGCCAGTAGTTTGCTTTGGGGATATGAATGGCACGATAACCTTGACAACGAATGGCGGTAGCGGCACGATTACCTATACCGTATCGGGGCCGAGTACTCCAGCGAGTAATACGAGTGGATTGTTTACTAATTTATTAGCAGGAAACTATACCCTTACGGCTGTAGATACCAATAACTGTAGCATTACCAGCACTGTAGTAGTGGCTACACCAGCAGCTCTAAGTTATACGAGTGCGGTTACCGATAGTGTTAGCTGTAAGGGTGACGCGGATGGAAGTATTACAGTTGTAGGAGCCGGTGGGCGAACGCCATATACCTATAGTCTATCGCCGTCAGTAGGTATACAAGTTGGTGGAAGCTTTACAGGTTTACCAGCCGATACTTATGTAGTGACGATGCTAGATAGCAATGGAAATTGTAGTTTAGACACGACCCTTACCGTAGCCGAACCTGATAGTTTATTACTAACAGCGACAGCCATAGTCAATGTAGCTTGTAATGGAGATAGTACTGGAAGTTTTAGTCTTATTTATACAGGAGGTACCGGTATCCCGACTTACACTATCAATTCTACTGTAGGAAATCAAGTTGTATCTGGCACCTTTACCGATTTACCGATGGGTACGTATGTTGTAACCGGTACTGATGGCAATACTTGTACTGGCACAACGACCATTACCATTACCGAACCGAGTCCGTTAGTGATTGATAGTATTGTGAGTAGTACTCCGAGTTGTGTACCAGGCAATGATGCTACCATGACCGTATATGCGAGTGGAGGAACAGGTACATTACCATATGATAGTATGGACAATGGTTTTACAACAATTGTCAATGCCAACGTCTTTACGAATTTAGGAGGCGGTAATTATACCGTAACCGTTTATGATGCAAATGTTTGTAGTGTAACAAGTACTCATATTATAAATACCCCAGGGGCCCCGAGCTTTGTAACAACTGGCAGTGACAGTGTTAGTTGTAATGGAGGAAACGATGGAACGATAGCTGTAACGACCACAGGAGGGACGGGTACAATTAATTATACAACCGTTCCTATTTTACCTCCGGGAGTAACACCAGGAACCTTTACAGGAGCCATAGCAGGTACGTATGCAGTAACCGCTACCGATAGTAATGGTTGTAGTGTCACTACCAATATAGATGTAGAAGAACCTGCCATTTTATCAATTACTAATGCAGGAGTCGACAGTGTAGATTGTAATGGTGATAGTAGTGGAACGGTAACCTTGACCGTTACTGGTGGTAATGGAGGAAATACGTACAGTATCTCACCAGATCCGAATGGAGTAGTTTCTCAGTCCAGTCCTATATTTGGGAACTTACCCGATGGTACCTATACGATTACCGTAAGCGATTCAAAAAATTGTGCAACGACAACCAGTGTTGATGTATTTGAGCCGACTGCCATAGTATATACGAGTGTGTTGGATACGAACGTAAGTTGTAATGGAGCAAATGACGGAAGCATTATAGTTACGAGTACGGGTGGTATTATGCCCTATAGCTATACGATCAATCCAGATCCAAATTTAGTAAATCCTCAAGCAAGTGGAAGTTTTACTAATTTGAATGGAGCTGCGTATGTAGTTACCTTGACGGATGCGAATAATTGTAGCTTAGATACAACGATAACGATTTTAGAGCCACAGCCCTTTACGATAGACAGTGTGAGCACGCAAGCAGTAGCTTGTTTTGGAGATAGTAGTGGTCAGATAGTGATGACGAGTGCAGGCGGGACGACTCCCGTAAGTTATGTGATTAGCCCACTAAATAGTAGTGTACAATTGCCCAATGGTACCTTTACTAATTTAATAGCAGATACGTACACAATAACGGCTAGTGATGCGAATGGTTGTACGTCCGTACAGACCTATACGATTAGTCAGCCGTTAAGCCTTTTAGAGATAACTAATATAAGCGGGACAACCCCTAGTTGTAATCCAGGAAACGATGGAACGATTAATGTAACAGCGAGTGGCGGAACTGGCGCGATACGGTATGCGGCTCCACCGACAGTACCTATACCGGGCACTACGACTAATCCTATGACTGGTTTTGGCGGGGGCACCTACTTAGTGACCGTAACAGACGATAATGGTTGTACCGATACAATGACTTATGGTTTATTCAATTCGAATGCACCGAGTTTTACTAGTGTAGTAAGTTCTCCAACAGTTTGTAATGGAGATAGTACGGGTAACATTACAGGAGTAGCGAGTGGCGGAACGGGAGCGATTGCTTATGCAATCACGGGCCCAGTGAATCAAGGGCCGATTGCACCCGGTAATTTTGTAAACTTACCGGCAGGAGCTTATTCAATTAGTGCAACCGATGCTAACAATTGTAGTGTAGTGAGTGCGATAAGCGTGGGCCAAGCTCCACCGATTTTATTTGTAAGTGTAACTCGAGACAGTGTAGACTGTAATGGCGGGAACGATGGAAGTATTGTAGTCGTAGGTTCCGGTGGAACTGGAATGTTAACTTACGCAATTGTACAACCTTCCGTAATTGCACCGAGTACGTTACCAGCGACCTTCAGTAATTTAGGAGCTGCTACTTATACCGTTCAGATTACCGACTCAGCGAGTTGTACAATGGACAGTATAATAGTGGTGGATGAGCCACTTCAGTTAAGTGTAAGTAGTGTTTTGACGAACATAGCCTGTACAGGAGATAGCAGTGGAAGTATCGTGATGAGTCATACGGGCGGATCAGGAGTAGTGAGTTATGTAATTAGCCCCGATCCGAATTTAGTCAATCCTCAGCTTGGAAATACCTTTGGTAATTTACCAGCCGATACCTATACTATTACGGCAACCGATGGTAATTTATGTGTGACGACTGCGACCTATCAGTTAACTGAGCCTTTAAATGCCTTAGAGATTTTGAGTGTAAGCGGGAACAGCCCAAGTTGTAATCCGGGTGGCGATGGAACGATTCAAGTAACAGCAACCGGCGGCACGGGAATGATTTTATATAATATAAATGGTAGCCTACCGTATCAGATGAGTGATCAATTTAGCAGCCTAGTGAGTGGTAACTACTTAATGGGTGTAATAGATAGTAATGGTTGTACCGATACGATGAGCTATAATTTACCTGCTTCCACGAGTCCAGTTTGGGTTGATACGATAGTAAGTGATGTATTATGCTTTGGAGATAGTAGTGGAAGTTTAGACTTAGTAGCGAGTGGCGGAACGGGTCAGTTAACGTATTCTATATTATCACCATTAGCTTGGGTAGCAAGTGATACCACAGGCGACTTTTTAAATTTACCAGCCAACACCTATACGGTAGAAGCTCGCGATACGAATAATTGTGTAGTATTAGCGAACTTAGTAGTGGGTCAGCCTACGCCCTTATTTTATACAAGTGTGACGAGCGATAGTGTGAGTTGTAATGGCTTGAGTGATGGAAGTATCAGCGTTATAAATGTGGGAGGAACTACACCGTATAGCTATCAGTTAAATGGAGGAGTTCCACAAGTTTCGGGCACCTTCTCAGGATTAAATGCGAATACCTATTTAATTACACTTAGCGACTCCAACGGTTGTAGTTTAGATACAAATGTAATTGTATCCGAGCCTACGCCAGTAGTAATTGACAGTGCGGGTAGTGTAGATGTATTGTGTAATGGAGATAATACCGGAATTATTTATATCGCGAGTAGTGGAGGAACCCCTTCGCTTTATCATGTGATTGGAACCGATACGAACTTGAGTAATCCGAGTGTGTTTACGAATTATCCAGCGGGTATGTATACTGTAAGTGCGATTGATGCGAATGGTTGTAGTGTAAGCACCATGGTAACGGTGAACGAGCCCACTCCATTGACGCATAGTATAACGAGTACAGATGTATTATGCTTTGGCGATATGACGGGTACGATAACGATTGTCGGAAGTGGTGGCGTAGGTGGTTATAGTTATGAATTATACAATCCATTCCAAACGAGTGGAACGGGACAGTTTACCGGTTTAGGAGCGGGTACGTATACAGGAGTTGTGATTGATGCAAACTTGTGTAGAGATACGACAGCGGTAGATACGATAAGCCAACCGACGCAGATTGTATTTGGTACAGCGACAACGCAGAACATAGATTGTTTTGGAGCGAGTACGGGCAGTATAGGCATAGGTGCTACTGGCGGAACGGGAGCTAAGACACTTACGTTGACAGGCCCAGTGAATCAAGGCCCAAGTGCTAGTCCAGCGAACTTCCAGAATTTACCAGCGGGTACGTATACGATTACAGCAAGGGATGCGAATAATTGTACAGTGAGTACGATAGTGACACTTACACAGAATCCAGAGTTATTCTTTAGCAGTATTACCAATACCGAGGAGACTTGCTTTGGAGATAGTACAGCCGTTATCAGCTTCCAAGGAGCGGGTGGAGTGAGTCCGTATACTTATATATTTGATGGAGTGTTACCAGCGAGTGCTCAGACGACTTATAGTGGTTTGACAACAGGTACTTACAATATAGAATTGATTGATGCCTTAGGTTGTCAAGTAGATACGAACTATACTTTAGATGGGCCAGAGGAGATTAATTTTACTGAGTTTGAGATAACACCAACGACTTGTTTAGACACCGAAGATGGTAAGCTGCAAGTAGCAGCGCGTGGCGGTCGTGGCGGTCGTTATACGTATAGTTTAGAGCCCGGCTTTATTGTCAATACGAGTGGATTGTTTAGAGACTTAGCGCCTCGTACGTATGTATTACGAACGAGTGATACGGCGGGTTGCTTTATAGATACGACGGTTGTGATTCCTTTACCGACTAATCCTATGGTAGTGAGTATTACTAAAGATGACTTAGGTTGTCATGGGATTGGTAATGAAGGGCGAGCACGAGCAGAGGTACGAGATGGAACGCCACCGTATACTTATTTATGGAGTAGTACACCCGCGCAGACGAGTTCGGAAGCGGTTGGCTTGTATCAAGGCTTGTACACTGTTGATGTAGTTGATGGTCAGGGTTGTTTAGTGCGAGACACTTTAGTGATTGAGCCAGGGCCTTGTTGTCAGGAGGTATTTTTACCGAATGCCTTTAGCCCGAATGGGGATGGTCGCAATGATGAGTTTAGAGTGTTGAGTACAGCGGGTATTGAGTTAGAGCAGTTCGAGGTTTATAATCGTTGGGGGATACGAGTGTGGCAGACGAGCAATGTACGCTCGAGTTGGAATGGTGAGTATGATGGCGAGCGAGCGGCCACGGGTACGTTCTATTATGTACTGCGATACCGTTGTTTAACCGATGGGCAGACCTATACCATGAAAGGCGATGTAGTGCTGGTGCGTTAATTAATAAACTACCAAACTCAAAAACTTATATTTAATGAGGCTGTCTAATTAATAGGCAGCCTCTTTTTTTTGTTAAGTATAATTGTATTGTTCAATAAATTTGTGTTAATTTTAACTCAATGAGTGTTTTCCTATTTCACTCGAGTTTCTACTTTTTAAGACTTCAATAAATTTTTAATATTTGACTATGAAAAAAAACATTATTATTTTATTGTGTGGTTTGTTTTTTATTGTTTTAAATAAGCAGTCACTTGCTCAGACTACTCCACAGTTTTTTAATGCGAATACTAGTTCTAGTAATAACAATTGGCCGTTAAATGCAATTTCTCAATCTAATAATAGATGCCAATGGAAGTACGGCCCGAATGTATTTTCTAGTTTAGGAGGTGGTTTAGGTGTTCCGGCTTATGCTGGCTTAATTACCGATGTATATTTTCGTTTGGGTTCTGGGGCTAACCCCGCTTCTGTATATGATATCAACATGTCAATTGGACAGAATACTAGTACTACACCGACTTTTGCAAACGGAACTTATATAACTGGTTTGACGCCAATTTTGGTAAATACATCTTACTCCTTAACCGGCGCTACTGCCTTTAGTTGGTACAGAGTTACCCTTCCGACTCCCTATTTGTATAATCCAACGCTTTCAATGTTTTTTGAAATATATCAAGCCGGTACCGGGGGAGGAAATTTATTATCTCAAAATAATATTCAAGGGACTAGAATTTTTGGAGGACAGGCTGCAGTTGGTGGAACATTAGGTTCGGGTTTAGTTGATTTTGGTTTCGACTTGATTCCTAACACTCCATGTGTTGGTCAACCCAATGCGGGCACTACAACTGGGCCTGCTGCACCTTGTCCCGGGGTCAATGCTACTTATTTTTTAACAGGAGCTACCTTGGCGAGTGGTTTATCTTATCAGTGGATAAATTCCACGGTAGGTTGTTCTGGGCCTTGGAATAATATGGTGAATGATACAAACTCATCAATGACAACACAACCACCTGTAGGTATGACTACTTATTATCGTTGCATTGTTACTTGTGACAGCTTAATGCTTTCGGATACATCAACTTGTTTGGCAGTCACTCCTCAAACCTACAGTCCATTTAGTTCCTGTTTTTGTGGCAATAGT
>Ga0209187_1003190_pt1 | contig 14113 bp, 15 predicted proteins | sample BantaG_FD_187430 | JGI IMG/M metagenome (GOLD analysis project Ga0209187, IMG submission 187430) | Marine algal microbial communities from Bantry Bay, Ireland - BantryBay_4 metaG (SPAdes) (version 2) | ecosystem: Host-associated > Algae > Red algae > Unclassified | place: Bantry Bay, Ireland... | reverse complement strand
TTTCAATTTTTAATTTTATGGGGTGATTTAATGCGGGGTATCCGCCGATTTGGGTAATTATGGAACCAGGTAAATTATATATTTTTTCGGGTCTTCCGGCCGCTGGTAAATCTACACTAGCAAAAAATCTATGTAATAAAATTCAGGCTACATACCTTAGAATAGACACTTTAGAGCAAGGCCTAAAAGATATATGTAACATCAAAAAAAATGAAGGGGAGGGTTATAGGATTTCCTACTTGCTTGCCAAGGATAATTTAATTCTTGGTAACGATGTTGTTGCCGACTCTGTTAACCCAATTGAGCTTTGTAGGAAAGAGTGGGACAATGTTGCAAACTCTATTGGGGCACAATTTGTTAACATAGAGGTTATATGTTCTGACAAAACCGAACATAAAATACGTGCAGAAACTAGAGACGTGGGCGTTAAAAATTTAACACCTCCCACATGGGATCAAATTATAAACAGAGAGTATCACCCTTGGAAAGTACAGGTAGTGCAAATTGATACGGCGGGAAAAAGCATTGATCAGTGCTCAGCTGAATTAATAGTAAAACTAGACATCAGATAACCCTTAAAAATCAATTACTTAGCCCGTATAACTTATCAGTTATGAGTTTAAGGCTCATAGTTAGTAACTATAATAACAATAAGCCCTATATATTATATTAATAAATCAGACTCCTTTATAACTTTAATGAGTTAACTATAAAGGAGAAGAAATGAATATAAAAACGAATGTTAAAAAAATGTTTAAGGTTTTAGTCTTAAGCAGTAGTTTAATAGCAGCCGGAGGGCTTCAGGCTGAAGACAAGAAAGAGTGTGAATTGGAGCTCAGAAATAAACTTAAAACACCCTTGAAGTCTGTTTCTTGTCTTGATGAATACGATAAAGATATGACGTTAGCAGAAATTTTAGATGCTATTGAAGTCAAAGAAGAGGGGCAGTGCCTGACACCATTTTGCAATTGTTGGTTAGGCTAATGAATAATAAAAAAATATCTGCTTCAACCTGGGCGCAAAGAGCCCAGGCTGAGCTTGGGGCACAAAAAAGATTTCAGCACCTAATTAAAGAGTTTGTTGATCATAAAATTAAACCGAAAATTATTAGGTTAGCGGTAGAGGCTTACAATGACGAAAGAAAGCATGCTCTAATTTGTGCAGATATAGCTAGAAACTTAGGCCATGAAACTGGCTATGAGTTACCAGATGGTAGTGAAAGAAGTTTCGTAAAGCCATGGGCTCATTTAAAAGATTCGAGGAAAAAATTAGTATTAGATATGGTGTTTATGTGTTGTATCACTGAAACTATAAATGCCAGCTTATTAAATACTTTGTACGCATACAGTAAAAAATCTGAATTGGGAAAAATATTAAATCAAATATTTAAAGATGAAGTTAAGCATGGGAAATTGGGCTGGGCCTTTTTGTCAGCCGAGAGTAAAATTAATTCTTGCGGCTATATAAGTGAATACCTGCCTGAAATGTTTGAGTTGGCAATTAATGATGATTTATTACTGCCAATTGTAACCCATGAAGCTAATCAAAGTGATTTACTAAAAAAAGGAGTGCTACCAGTTTCATATAGAAGAGAGCAGTTCAATGAAACATTTATAACTGTAATACTTCCTGCGTTTAATAAATTTAATATTGATACCAGAGGTGCCAAGAGTTGGCATCAAAATAAAAAATGGGCCAAAACGACCCGTTTAGATGGTAGTAACAAAAGAGCTAGTTTATAGCTTTTCACCGTTGAGCCAAACTCTGTATTCGGTTGCGTGAGCATAGTACCTTACTTTTTTGGCATAAGTGGACTTCTCAAGAGTGTATTCATCTAAGCAAATAAATAAAGCGCCATCGAGCTCTTGAACTAAATTAATTAGCTCAGGGCTGTTTCCGTGGGTAACAGGTACATCAAAGGTGTTTTGCTTAATCCAAAAGCCAGATAGCTCATAGGGCCTTTTAATATTGAAAAAATTATAATAACTGAAAATGGAAATGTATTCAGTAATTGATCAGTTGTTTAGCGAGGGGCTGTTATGAATTACGGACAATTCGCCTAGTCATTGTAACTTTTTAATAAGGGCATATACTAATTGAGATGTCGTTTTTAGAAAAAGTTAATCAGCGCCAAATATTATTGAATTTTATTTTTTGTGGTTTAGGTTGCTATTGCTGCTATTTTTTACAAAATAATTTCTCAATACCAAATGTTTTAGCATCTATACTAGTAGGGCTTGCAGGTAGTTTTTTACCAAAAGCGAAGCTTTATGACTCAAACAAAGCTATTGCTGGTATTTACTCAGGAAGCTTTGCTTCAATGTGTTCATTGTCCTATTTTGAAAGCTCTGTCGATGTAATTATTTTGTGTGTATTAGTGGGATTTTATTTTACAGTTTTAAGCCCATTTTTTAGAGGTTATGGCGGCAAACTGGGGTCCATAGCATTTTTTTCATCACTGTCTTTTATTTTGTTTAAGGTGGTTCAGTGACTCTTATATATTGTTTAATTTCATTAATTACTGGTTTGTGTACATACAAGCTAATTCAAAGGCCAAATATAACTCCAACAAGAGCGTCTGCCGCTGTGTCTTTAGGCTTAATAATTATTTTATATTTAATTAAAAGCTATATTCAGGTGGATGTATATTTTTTATCTTCTTTAATATTTGGTGCTAGCTTTGTTGGGATGTGTTCATACAAAGTAGTCACTGACCTTGAGGTAGTTTTGGCATCACTTTTTTTTGCAGCATTATTTATATATTTAGTTCCAAAGCTTATAGGTATTGGTGGTGCCCTTGGGTTTAGCGCCTTTGTGGCGGTTGTGGCTTCAAAAACATCAATATCACTCTTTAAAAAAGTGGCATTCAAGTAATTGAAAAGCTGGTGATCTCAAGCTTAATTTTATAAAGAATACCCGCAAAGTATTTAAACTTCACGGGCTATGGGTAAAATTATGTTTTTTTACTTTAGAATAATGAAATTTCTAAAGGCTGAGTTCGCGACGAGTTTGATGATCTAAAGTTATTGGTTTAGAAATTCTATTAAGTTCCTTAACTTCAGTTTTGCGCTGAACTTTTAAATTCATAAGTTTAGCTATTTCAATCATAGTTGTTTCTAAACTTTGGTTTTTTCCCCAGCGGGCCACATAGCGCATTTTCTGAGGTGTTTGAAAAGTAAGAGCCTTATCAGGACTTGTCCAAACAACGAGTTTAATTTTATTGTTTGTTGAGATGCATTCAGAAATTAAATTCAATGGCTGGTCAGATGTGTCTAAGTATTTAAATGGGTCGACAATGTAGTAATCAAAAGATTTCTCGGTACTAAATTTAATAATTTCTTGTAAACTCAAAGCCACTTCAACTTCAAGGCCAAAACTTTTTAAGGTGTGCTTTAGAAACTGCGTTTGTTGTATACAACGTTTGTCAGTTTCCTTGTCTATGAGTAAAATACGCCCACGATGAATAGTATTAGTATCTAATGTTTTTTTGTCTAAAATAATAGCCTGCTGTTGATTTCGAGTGTCTATGAAGTCCAAGCCTCCACTTTCTGAGTTGTAGTACATAACTTCCTCCTTTTTATTTAACAAAATATAAATATTTACTTTCAATTATTTAACTAACATATGAACTGCTTTTTCTTCTAGCATTGAGAAGGTGTTAGACTTACTCCAGTGACCAAGGAAAACAAAATAAGGGTTTGCCTCCTCAGAAAATTTCATGTCAATTGCATCTCTTCCTGAGTAAGTTATAACTTTAATGGGTTTTTTAGAGAATTTTCTTTTTAAACATTCATTGTCCTCAATGAGCCTTGTGCACTGTAAAATTAAGTCTCCACCAGTAAGCTCTCCTAATTGCCAATCTAAAATAATAACATCAGCTTCAGTTTCAATTATTTTTCTGGTAGCATCTAAGTAATTGAGGGCCTGTTCAGTTTTGCAGCCGTATTTTCTGAATATCTTGTCAATGGGTAGTAAACTATCAACATCATCATCAACAATAAGTGTTTTAATTTTTTTATTTGTGGCATTCATCTTAATTAATCTTTCCTTGCGAGTTTCTTTAGGCTGAGTTTCGACATCTTGTTTATGGTGGCTAGGTAGAACATTAGGGAGCTTTGCATAGCCCTCAGGGTCGACAAGGTTCAATCCAGTAGGCAATGTGAAGTCTAAATGTCTGGCTAACAATTTTTTACAAATACGTCTGAGTTCTTCATTGCGAACATGCTGTTCACTTTGGCCATTTAAAATTTGTGAATTATGATCATGTTTTGTATTTGAAAAACTCTTATCTCTAATGTTTGTTAATGTTTCTGTTTCTCTTTCTCTTTCAGGGTAAATCATTTGTCCTCCGTTTGAATGTGCTTCTTGTTACATTTATATTATCGGATAAAAATATTAAATGATGTCTTTTCAAGTTGTGAAGACTTCTTCATATTGTTATATCAAAATGAGATTTTAATTTTTTGTAGTGATTATACCGACCAATAGATCGTCATTGTTATTTAATTTTAAAATATATTATATAAAGGTAATGGTGTTTTGGCATGTTAGTTTAGCAGTTAATACTAAATAATATATTGGAGCCAGATTAGAATAACCCGGCTATGGCAGAATTTAATTTTTATAATTCAGTTATGGTTTGTTTTTCTACAGATATTGACTAAGTTTAAAATTATATTATTTTAAATAAAATCTTTTTGATTTTCCCAAAGAAGATTAATATAGTTACTGTATTCATCAATTTTTAATTTTAACTCTTCAGTTTTCTTGGTTTTGGCAAAAGTTTCAATCTCTAAGCCATATTGAGAGATTTTAGGAAAGCCATAAGGTTTGCCATACCCCTTGATTTGGTGGGCGAGGTTAGCTAGCTGTGCATAGTTACTTTCTCGGAGGAATGCTGATATTTGCCCTAAACTGTCCATCCTACTTTTTAAAAAACCAGGTATATGTTCTTTAAGGTCAATTGGTATATGAATTTCTGCTAAATTAATTTTGTTATCATTTTGCATATTTATCTCCCTGACTCTGGACTAGTTTTCAATGAGTAACCTTTGCCGTAAACTGAAATGATTTCGCAATTAGACCCCTCTAGTTTTTTTCTTAATTTACAAATATGAGTGTCTATTCCTCGAGGCTCAATATTTACTCCACTAGACGCCCAAACATCACGCACCAGTTCTCGTCGATCAAGAGCTCGGTTTGCATGCTTACTGAGTGTATATAATAAGCGAAACTCAGTGGGGGTCAAAACTAAATCAACCGCGTTATCATTTTCAAAATCAATTTTTTGACAAATTTGGAAATTAAAATCAAATTTTAATCCATTCAGAACCTCAGAAATTTGTTTTTTACTTTTCCTAAGTTTTGCGTCCACTCTTGCGGTGAGTTCTTGGCGAATAAATGGCTTAGTAATATAATCGTCAGCGCCACAAGCAAAGCCAAATACTTTTTGAGCTGTAGTGGTTTCACTGGAGAGGAAAATTTTTGGAGTTTCTGAATACTTCACATTTTGTTGCAGGTCTGTACAAAAATCAAATCCTGAGCCATCAGGCAAATTAATATCAATAATAAATAAAGAAAAGGAATTTTCTTCCATCATTATTTTAGCTTCAGCCAAATTGAGTGCGCTGTAAAAATCGTAGTTAGATAAAGCTAGCTTGGCTAGTAATGTGATTGCAGGACAATCGTCTATAAATAATATTTTATCCACTAAAATCCTCCTTTTGGACTATCTTATTGATCGGTTATTTGGATTAAAATATTTATTAGAATCGTTAGTTTATTGAGTATCTTTAAGTGGAAATGGTCTTAAGGCTGGTCATTGCTTTTAATAAGTTATTGTTTACCCAAAATGATATATTATAGACCTAACAAATTAATAAAACCTATTAGGAGCAATCTGTGCCATTTATGAAAATTAAAAATGATAGTAAGTTCAATAGGCATTTACGTAGAATAGTGTACTTACCCATTGCTGCGGTTGCTTTTTTGTTAGTTTTTAATTACATTAAGTCTCAAGTGTTAGATGAGTCAATATCAAACCTTGAAAAACTTGAAAATGCACATATTGTATTTTTGAAGGTTGAAAAATTAAATTCAGATATGCAAACAAGTTTGCGTGGCTTTATCATAAAAGAAAAAGAAAATTATTTAGAGCCATACGAGCAGGCCGAAAATAAAATAAATATATATTTTAATGAGCTTTATAATTTCTTAAGTTTTGATAAAGTTTTACTTAAAAGATTAGACTCTGTTAAAGAAAAAACTGAAAATTGGAAAAACTTTTCAATGTCTGCAATTAAGCAAATTGATTTAGACTTTAATAATGCTGAAAGGTTAACATCAGCAGGTAAAAAAAAGTTTGACGAAATTAGAGCTTCCTCAGAGCTTTTTTTACAAGACCTTTACACAATTAAAAAAAATGCAATTTTGCGAGTTAAGAAAAACGATAAAGCGCTTGAGCTGATTGAGGTTTTCTATTTAGGTTTTGTTGTTTTCTTGCTCATATACTTTTTGATTAAAGAAGTCAAAAATCTTACTGCTAGTTATCGCAAGCTAATTGAAAGCAATCGCAAGCAAATAATAGAAATTGAGCGCGCGGCAAAAGCTAAAGATCTCTTTTTAGCAAATATGAGCCATGAAATTAGAACTCCACTGGGGGCGATTATTGGGTTTTCAGATTTGATTAGCAAAGATAGTAATCTGGGTGTAGAATCTAAGAGTCAGTTGGTTTTTATCCGTCGCAACAGTAAACATTTACTCACTTTGATAGACGATATTTTTGATTTATCAAAAGTTGCCGCTAACAAAGTAGATATTAAACCTAAAAAAATAGACTTAAAGCCAATCATAACTGACCTTAAAAATATCTTTTTAAGCCGTACTAACGACAAAAAGATAGATTTTGAGGTAGATATTAAAGGTAAAATCCCACGCTATATAGAAACTGACCCAACACGTTTAAAACAAATTTTAACTAATCTTGTTGGTAATGCAGTTAAATACAGTACCAACGGAAGCCAAGTTAAAATGATAGTGTCTTATGTAAACCAGGATTTAAAAGTAGATGTGTATGACACGGGTATAGGTATAAATCTTAACCGGCATGTCTCCATTTTTGAGCCTTTTAGTCAGGCTGATGACTCTCATTCGCGCTCTTATGGTGGAGCTGGGCTTGGCTTGTCAATTTCAAAGAAGTTAGCTCAACTTTTAGGCGGTAATGTGGAGCTTATTACAAGTGAAGAGGGTGTTGGGAGTCACTTCTGTTTTCATCTGCATTTGGAGTCATTGCCTGAAGGGACGCGTTGGATTGAGAATAAGGATATTTTTTTGGAGTCTAAAGAAGTAAAAAGTACAGGATTTCAAACTCAAAATTTAGATTTTTCGGGTAAAAAAATATTACTTGTTGAAGATGTGAAAGAGAATCAAATACTGTTTCAGACATATTTAAAACCGAGTAAGGTTGAAGTAACAGTTGTGGATAATGGTTCTGATGCCGTTGTTTACGCTTTGAAAAACGACTATGACTTAATATTAATGGACATTCAGATGCCTGGCATGGATGGCTATGAGGCCGTTAAGATTATTCGCGAGGCAAAATGCTCACATAAAATTATGGCATTAACAGCTCACTCCTTAAAAGGGGAGCGTGAAAAATGCTTGAAGTCAGGTTTTGATGACTATGTATCAAAACCAGTTTCACAAAATAAATTAATAGGAAAAATTAATTCTCATTTAAAAAAATAGTGCAAGACGAACATGTCTTAATTGCGGACTCACTGCTTACTAGCAGCTAGACGTGGAAACTTCTCTCAAAGTTGTACATAGACACAGTATTGAGTTATAAAAAATACTATTTTCTCTGGTTTAAAGCTTTTAAAGAGAAACTTTGATGTGCGTAGAGTGTTCGCCGCTGGATAACTCAATTTATTTAAAAATAGGAAAATATTATATGAAAAGTAAAATTGCAATATTTGGGGTTGGTCATCTAGCAAGTTTTTTAGTTCCTCAGTTAGAGGGGGGCTATATAACCATAGGCATATCTCGTAGTTTTTCAAATAAAACAGATTCACAAATTAAATTTACTATTGGTGAAGATATTAACTTTAAAATCAATCCAAATGTCATAGTTGTAAACTTCCCCCCAAGTGAAAAATTAATTGATACACTAAAAAATATAAATACTCATTTTGATGATAAAGTACCTCTAATGTTTGTAAGCTCAACTTCTATATATGAGTCAGGCCAAGTAGACGAGCAGTCGCCGCTCAATAAAAAAAGTCGTTTGTATGACTGTGAAGTGCTGCTCAAAAGTTTCAAAAGGCCAACTACTGTTTTACGTCCTGGAGGTTTATTTGATTCAAAAAGACATCCCGGTAATTTTTTTAGAAATAAAAAAGAGGTGAGTGGCGGCAATCAAGCAGTTAATATGGTTCATACCAATGACGTAGCTTCATTTATAAAGTTTATTATAGATAATAATAAATACGGCGAAAACTATAACCTTGTAGCCTCAACTCATCCAAGTAAGAAAGAGTTTTACGGAGCCGCCATGAAAAAAGCGGGGAGGCCTGAGCCCGTGTGGCTGCAATCAGACGGTTCAGGTAAAGTGGTTTCAAATAAAAAAAGCCGATCAGCTAACTTTAAATATAAATACGACGACTTACTTTTAGCTATCGAAGCTGTGTAAACTCAGCCTGTTGACAGAGTTGGTGAGTGCTAAGACAATAATTACTACAGAGGGCAAGCAATGAACAGAAATGTAAATAATGAAAAAGTTACTCCGGACTCAATTATGTTCTTAATAACTGGGGCATTAATGTTTTCTCCTATAGTTTTGGGCTTTGTTGTTTGGAGCTCTAGCGCTTCACAAAATGCAGTAATTGCAGAACCCATTAACCCTATACTTTTTTCTGTTGCTTTAGTTATTGCTATAGCGGCTATTCACACTTAATGGTGGAATGCGCAGCGTAAAACTTAAATTATAAATTGAGCCAACAGGCAAATCTTTCTTAAAATTTTGGTGCTCAAACTAAAATCAAAGAAAGAGGTATTTGCCCATGACTCCTGAACAATATGTAACAAAAGTAATCCTTTTACCAGATTTAATTTTAGACAAAGTAATAAAAAGATCTTCTTCACGGTTTGATTATCATCTTCATAAAAAAAATCCTTTCGAAGTCTGCCCAAAATGTGCAATCAAATCTTTTTCCGTACATGACCATAGAACGGTGACTACTCGCCACTCAAAATATAACAATAAAAATATTTGGTTTGTTATCCGCAAAAGAAGATTCCGCTGTCCTGGCTGTAAGAAGGTTTTCACAGAGCCTGTTGCCGGCATTCAGAAAGGCTTTAGGACATCAGAAAAATATAGAGATAGCATCCATTATGACTGCCAACGCTTTACTAATTTAAAAGATGTAGCAAAGTCTAATAAGTGCTCACAAAGTTTAGTCGGCCAAGTTTTTTATGAAAGGCTTGAGCTAAAACTCAGAGAAACAGATAACACTCCATGGTCATCAGCCGTTGGAATTGATGAGCACTCTTTTAAAAGAGCAAAAAAGAAAAGTAAAAAAAGTTTTGTTACAGCCTTTGTTGATCATAAACGCAAGAGACTCCGAGAGTTAGCTCCTAGCAGGCTAAAGCAAGACTTATTTGATACAATAAAACATATTCCTGGCAGAGAAAATGTAAAAAACGTCACTATTGATCTTAGTGATGGGTACAAAAACTTTGCAAAAGATCATTTTTACAACGCAACACTAGTGGCTGATAAGTTTCATGTTTTACGACTGATCAATCCTGCGATTAATAAATATAGAAAAGAAGTTACCGGTGACAAGCGAAAAAATCCAATACGATTCTTATTATTAAAAAACAAAGAAAGGCTTAGGCCTGAGGAAAGGAAAGCTTTAAAACGATTTTGCAAAGAAAACCCTGTTGTTAATGAAGTGCACAATTACAAACAACGGATTAATGGTTTTTACAGAATTAAAGGCTTTAAACAAGCTTCTAGAATTTTGACTAAACTTACAGATGATATGGCTTTATCAAATATAAAAGAAATAAAAACTTTAAGATCTACATTTATGAAATGGAGAAAAGAAATTTTAGAATATTTTAAAACAGGTCTCACCAACGCACGTACCGAGGGTTTTAATCGTAAAGCTAAGCTGATTCAAAGAATGGCTTGTGGTTATCGCTCGCATCGTAATTATAGATTACGTGCACTCTACGCTTGTAGATAAGGGCCCGAGTAAAGAGGCCCTTAGGAGGAGTGCTCAGCTTGCAGAAATAACGAACTCATTTTTGTGGGGATGGATTTCTATTGCCTAAAATGCGTTAAGTTGCTACCTAGAGAGGGAAATCAGTCGATAAGGCTCAAGATTTTAGAGACAGGGTGCTCTGTTCGCCAATTTTTAAAAGGCTTTTACGTAATCACCCACCATTAATTGTGTAGATCCTAAGTTGCTACCTAGAGAGGGAAATCAGTCGATAAGGCTCAAGATTTTAGAGACAGGGTGCTCTGTTCGCCAATTTTTAAAAGGCTTTTACGTAATCACCCACCATTAATTGTGTAGATCCCTAATTACAAGATTTAAGATCTAGTAGTGTATGGCCATTTTTAATTAGCAAAGCAGTCTCTAATGAACTGTTAGTCTCCACACAGTCACCGTCACTGCTTTCTAAAACAGCGCCTACACACAAGTTAGCTTCATCTACAATCCAGTCTTGAGCTAGCAAATCATTGATGGCTTGCTGCCCCCAAACATTCATACACTCGCCAATAGGACTAACAAGTTTCATTTCAATGTTACTACTAACAGGCTCATTAATAGGCAAACTTTTTGCCATCGCCAGTGATGAGAACAGACAGATTACAGTAATTAAAACTTTCATATCAAACCTTCCTTGCCAATTAATGGCTCATAAAAAGTTAATACTTCAAGATTTATACCAGCTAATAATTATAATTACCCAAGTCAGTATTAAAACCTAAGCTCGAAAACTACATACCCCGTACTCAGACAGCTCCCCTGCGGGCAGCTGTCTGAGTACGAGTTGAATATAATTAAGATGAGGGGGTAATGCTGACCTAAGGAGAAAACTCTTTGTTGTCAAAAATTTTTACAGGTATGAAGTTATTTCATTGTTTAATTTATGAGCTTGTAACTCGGGTCACACCAATCACACCTTTAATCTTTTGTAGTGCTTGGATGGTATGTGATAAATGGGTGGTGTTTCTAACCTCTATATCAAAGTTACAAATGGCTTTTTTATCTCTGGTGGTTTTAATTTCAGCAGTTAATATATTTACACCTTGAGCTAAGAACGTTTCTGATACTAAACGTAGAAGGCCAGATATATCATGACTAATAACTCTTAATTTTACGTTACCACCATGAGCTATTTCTGTACGGGTCCATGTTACGTCTAACTGTCTGTCAGGATCCATTTCAAAGGCCCTGTCGCAGTCAGCTCTGTGCACTGTAACTCCACGGCCAATAGTAATGAAACCCATTATGGGATCACCTGGGATTGGGTTACAGCATTTACCAAAACGCACTAACATATCTGTGAGGCCATCTACCTGAATAGGAGATTTACTTTTATTTTTACTTACCACTTTTTTAAGGGCTTTTTGGATAAAGCCTTCATCAGAGTCACTTTCTTTAGCTTTAGTATCTGGAAATACGGACTTAATAATATTGGCCGTAGTGATTTTTCCGTAGCCAACACGAACATGAAAATCATCCATATTATTACAGCCCTGGTCTTTTAAGAACTGCTGAAACTCAGGCATAGCTGTAACTCGGTTTACGGAATAACCCTCTTTACGAAGTGACTTCTCTAAAAGCTCAACTCCAAGATTAAAGGCTTTATCACGTTGTTCTGATTTTATGAATGCTCTAATTTTAGATTTAGCTTTTGAAGTTACACAGTACTTCAACCAATCTTTGGATGGAGTCTGGTTATTAGAGGTAATAATATCAATATTATCACCGTTTTTCATAATATACTTTAAAGGCACCATTTTACCGTTTACTCTGGCTGCCACAACTTTACTACCCACGTCTGTGTGAATACTGTAGGCAAAATCAATGGGGGTAGCTCCATCAGGAAATTCTTTAACATCTCCCTTCGGTGTGAAGACATAAACTTCTGACTCGGCTAAATCTGTTTTAACATTTTCTAAAAACTCATCTGCATTTCCTGTATGCTGATGCAATGTCACTAACTCTCTTAGCCAATTAAATTTATCAATGGCTGGCTTATCATTTCCACCACCGCCGCCGCGACTTTCTTGCTTATACTTCCAATGGGCAGCAATTCCCCACTCAGCAATATCGTGCATTTCAAAAGTTCGTATTTGAATTTCGATGCGCTCAGCGCCCGGGCCAATTACTGTTGTATGTAAACTTTGGTAGTTGTTATTTTTAGCCATAGCTATGAAATCTTTAAATCGCCCAGGGATTGGCTTCCATATTGTATGAACCACACCCAAAGCTTCATAGCACTCCTGTAAGCTATTGACACAAACTCTGAAGGCTAAAATGTCATACACTTGGTCGTAATCAACTCGTCTGTGCTGCATTTTTTTATAAATTGAATAAAGGTGTTTTGACCGACCAGTTACTTCAAACTTAAAATTTGATCTTTTTTTAATTTCGCTGCTAAGCAAAGCTTTTACTTCTTCAATATATTTATCTCTGTCTTTTCTTTTTTTACTCACTTTTTGCGCCAGCTCATAATAGGAGTCTGGCTTTGAGTATCTGAAACTTAAATCTTCAAGCTCTACTTTGACTGAACTAATACCTAAACGACTGGCTAATGGAGCATAAATAGCTAGAGTTTCTTCAGCTATTCTTTCTTGTTTTTCAAAGGGCATATGCTTAAGAGTGCGCATATTATGTAAGCGATCAGCAAGCTTAACTAAAACCACTCGCACATCTTTACCCATAGCCACAATCATTTTACGAATGTTCTCACCTTGTTTTTCATGGGAGTGACGATATTTAATTTTAGAAATTTTTGTTACACCATCAACTAAATGAGCCACGCTTTCACCAAATTCGCGAGTCACGTCTTCAATAGTTACTTCTGTGTCTTCGACAGTGTCATGCAATAAGCCTGTAATAATTGAAGCTACGTCTAAATTTAATTGGTATAATATGTGCGCAACACCTAAAGGGTGAGAGATATAAGGCTCACCACTTCGGCGCATTTGCCCTTCATGGGCTTTTTCACTAAAAGTGTAAGCCCTTCTTACTAGCTCAACATTTTCATCAGAATAAGATTCTGCCAATTTCTGTAGAAATTCATCGATGTTTTTAACATCTTCTTCGTCTAAGCTACGAGCAGCCAAATCTTAACCCTTCTTCTCATGTTGTATTCATCGCACCTGTTAATTCTTATCGTCTAAGACCATAGTCAACTTAAGCTAAAATATGAATTTTATTAAGTAATTTTTTTCTATTGCTGCTATAAATAATATTTACTCCAGCTATTAAAAGAGACCAAAATTGCTGACACCTAACAGGTGTTTCCTGTTTATATTGAAGGTATCTAAGCAAAATGGCCTATATCTTACTCCCATTAACAAATAACTTCGTTCTCAGTCTGACTTAAGGCCTGGCATGAATTCTGCTTTACCAATGTATATCACTCATTATCAGGAACGTTAGTTATTATGAAAAATATTATCAAAGCCTTAATTGTGTCCTCAATTGCACTATTATTTATATCCTGCACCTCCGATGATGTATCTGATATGAGTGGTGATGAACTAGAAATACAGTACAACGAACTCCTCGTAGAACTAAAAGAAAGTCCAGAAGTTTCAGTAACTACCAGTGATAGCCAAATTAGTGACCTAAACATTAAAATCAGTAAGCTCAACCAAACTGGAAGAAAACTCAGATCCATTGATAATGAAAAATATGGCCCGCTAGTTCTTGAGGGTGAGATGTTTGTAATCGATCTACGTGCAGAAATACGCTCAGTAAAAGAAGTTAAATTAGCAAGTGAACTAATGAGTATGCAATTTAGTGAAATTAAAAATCGATCTGAAGAGCTTGAAACATCGGGCCTAGATACGACTCAATTAACA
>Ga0209187_1003186_pt1 | contig 14134 bp, 13 predicted proteins | sample BantaG_FD_187430 | JGI IMG/M metagenome (GOLD analysis project Ga0209187, IMG submission 187430) | Marine algal microbial communities from Bantry Bay, Ireland - BantryBay_4 metaG (SPAdes) (version 2) | ecosystem: Host-associated > Algae > Red algae > Unclassified | place: Bantry Bay, Ireland... | reverse complement strand
AATAAGAAAATATGCAGAAACTTTCAAAGGAAAGAAGCTTGCTTTAGTAGGTGTTGCAACAGGTCGTGCAGGCAATCTTCGAGGACTTGATCACTTGACCACATCTCTAAATTATCTTGGAATGAATGTGTATCCAAATAGACTACCTTTAGCAAAGATTGCAGACCATATGGTTGGTGAGGCTTTTGATGAGGAAACGACAAAAACACTAGACGGTTTCTTAGAAGGCTTTGTCGGATTCTAAGAAATCCTAATCGTTATGGATTGATTCTTATCATCATATGATAGATTTTTAACATACTTCAGGCTTGCAATTTTTCGTTTAATCGCAAACACTAACTTTTACGAGTTAACTTTGTGTATAACTACATAGTTAATTTGGTATAATCAAAACACTTAACAGATGAAAAATTTAATTCCGTTCTTCGCAATTGCACTACTAACCTTGGCGTCGTGCGAAAATAAAGAAGCTCTTCTTAAAGATGATCAAATCGCCCAGCTACAAGATCAAATTGAAACAATGAAGTCCACAAATGCTGGTCTACTAGATCGTATGTCTGACCTATCTGTCGTAAGCAAGACGGGTGCAGAGAGCATACAAAAGTCATTAGAAAATATAAGTAGACAAACTGAATATATAGAAGATCTTAATAAAAAAGTTCAGTCAAAAGATTCTGTCAATTTATCTCTTGTTATGAACTTGAAGCGATCACTATCAAATATTAATGATACAGACATTCAAGTGGAAGTAAGAGGGGGATTGGTACATGTCTCTATTTCTGACAAACTTCTTTTTAAATCTGGAAGCTCATCAATTAATAAAAAGGCTGATGATGTATTGGCTAAAATAGCATCGGTAATCAATGATCATGATCAACTTCAAGTATTAGTAGAAGGTCACACTGATAATGTACCCATGAATACGAGTTGTATCACTGATAATTGGGATTTAAGTGTTAAGCGAGCAACTGCTGTAGTCAGATCTTTAGCAAATGAGCATTATGTTTCTCCAGAAAGATTAACTGCTGCAGGTCGAGCTTCATACGTACCCAAAGATGACAATGATTCAGCCCAAGGAAGAAGTCGAAATAGAAGAACAGAAATTATTATTCAACCCAGATTGGATCAATTTTTTCAATTAATGGAAGCTCCAGAAGCGCTTAATTAATTAACAAAGCTCTATAGTTAGAATTATTTGAATTGTAGATTTGCTTTTATGATGTTGACAATTATTGATTGATATTAAATTCTAATTGTAAATAATGACTCTTAAACAGGCTCTTTTAATAACTTTGAGCTTCATCTCAATACACATGGTAGCGCAGGAGGAATTCACACATTATTATCTTAAGATCGGTGGCTCGGAAGTTGAAAAATTCGACCTAGAGATTGGCATAGTAGATTTTGATGACGAGTACAACCCTAAACAGCGTAATTTAGAATATATCAAAACATTAACACAACTTAATGATGCTATTTGCGCATCTTTGGGAGAAGAAAACACATCGAACCAATTGAATGTAGTCATTCATGGTATTTGGGGAGATTATACGTTTGCATGGAAGGAAATGGTACGAAATCTAAGTCGAGATGTTTATTCTAACGATGATGATAACAAAAAAGTAATACTTTCAATAATTTGGGATAGTTCTATCAATTATCTAACTGGAGCAAAAATTGCACGAACTAAAGGAGACTATTTGGGTCCATTTCTACGAGAGCTAGTTGGATGCCAATCTGAAGATACTAAAATATCGTTTCTTTGTCATTCTATGGGCAATAGAGTATTTGAACATATGATGTTGAGAAGTGGATTGATTGATAACGTGCAACCTGTTGTCATAGATCATTATATATCTGCAGGTGCTGATTTAGAAAGCAACATATTTGATAAAGGCAAATCGTTAGAGCACTTACATAAAGTGATCAAGGATGTCACCATCTATATGCATAATAATGATCGATCTCTAAAAATGTCTAAACTTGTCAATAAAAACAAAAGACTCGGGCTTAGTGGTTTAGATCCTTATAAAATGCCAGAGAACTTTACGATTATTGATGTCTCAGTAATTACGGACCATGTTAATTTCTCTTCAAGCATGAGCAATCATAGATACTTTTACATGAGCCCTACAGTCATCAAGGACATCAAAAGAATTGTCTGGGACAAAGACTACAAAACTCAAAAGAAGAGGTTAGATCATCCTAGGCGATTAAAACTTATGCCAGATAATTCGAAATAAATATTTTATATTCATCTTGTTGCTAACTCATAAGTTGATTGAGCGTATCTGTAGTATCCAATTCCGCTATATCAACGACTTTACTTACAATCTCTAGAATTTTCTCATCTTGCGCTCTACCCTTTTTCATGGCTTCAGCATAGCTCATTTCTGGATTGAAAGTAACAAGAGAATACTTAGAATAATACTCTGGATGTTCTTGTTCTAACTTCATTTCCAATTTACGTTTCTTCTGAAAATCAGGGTCATTTACTTTGTCTTGCATCTCATGGAAATTATCTATTGCAAGATCAGCAATGGCGTTAGCATTTTTCGCTCTCTCATCTTGATAATTCTCAAAAAGTAATTTCCAATCTGAATCGCCATGCTCCTCTAACATATCATCGAATACACGAACGTCTTCAAAAGAAGCATTCATCCCTTGCCCATAAAAAGGAACAATTGCATGTGCTGCATCACCCATAATCAAAGTCTTCCCGTACGCTTGCCATGGATAGCACTTAATAGTACCTAGTGTACCTACAGGGTTATTCTTATATTCTTCTATATAGTGAGGAATATGCGGCAATAAGTCTGGGTAATACTCCTCAAAAAAGGAAGTCAGAACCTCTTCATCATTCAAAGTATTAAATCCAGCTTCTCCACCATACGGATGAAACATAGTCAAAGTAAAACTTCCATCCATGTTAGGCAGCGCAATAATCATAAACGAGCCTCTTGGCCATATATGAAGTGCATTTTTTTCTATTTTATATTCTCCATTTTCTGCAGGAAGGATACTTAGTTCCTTATAACCGTGTCTGAGAAAATTCTGAGAATAATTGAAAAGTAATTCCGTAGTTCGTGACATCATACTTTTACGGACAACAGATCCTGCACCATCCGTACCAATTAGAATATCACCTGTTTCCATGACATCCCATTCATTGGCTTGTTTAAAAGTTGCTTTTGCATTTTTGAGATCAACCGATTTGCACGCACTATTAAAATGAATTGTGACATCATCCATCTTTTCTGCTTCGTCTAATAGAAGACAATTTAGACCTCCTCTTGAAACAGAATTGATATAATCCTCGGACCTTCCACTATATGGAGACAAGAAAGTATCACTATCTTTAGTGTGGATCATTCGACCATGCATAGGAATACAATATTCCAACACTCTATCTTTTAATCCTACCCGATCCAATGCCATCAGACCACGAGCAGAAAGCGCAAGATTGATGGAACGTCCTGCTGCCATTTCTTCCTTCCTCATATCACTACGCTTTTCATGAAGGCTTACCTCATATCCGCGTTGTGCCATTCTGATTGCTAATAATGTCCCACATAATCCAGCCCCTACAATTACTATTTTTTTCTTTTCCATTAATCGTCTTATCTACTATGTATAATCGCAAGTCTAAGCTTTTGTTGCAATTAATTGCTCTTTTAATAATTCTGAAAAACGAAATACATCTTCATATGAATTATACAATGCTGTCGGTGCAATTCTAATTACATCAGGTTCTCTCCAATCCGCTATTACACCGGCTTCCGTTATCTTATCAAAGATGGTCTTATTAGCATTTTTCACTTGAATAGAAAGTTGACTTCCCCTTTGCTTTATATCTCTTGGAGTTATTATCTTTATTCTATCGTCACCTATATGATCAACTAAGTATTCTAAATACCCAGTTAAAGAATCCGCTTTCTTTCTCAGGTTCTTTATTCCAGCTTTTTGAAATATTTCTAAAGAAGCCTTTATAGCTGCCATAGATAATATTGGAGGATTACTCAACTGCCAAGACTCTACTCCTGGAATTGGATCGAAACCGTCTCTCATTTTAAACCTAGTTTCTTTATTATGTCCCCACCATCCTGCAAATCTTGGAAGATTTTTATCATTGGCATGTCGCTCATGGACAAAACAAGCACCTAAACTTCCAGGACCTGAGTTCATATATTTATAGCTGCACCAAACGGCAAAATCTGCACCTGAATCATGCAATTGAAGATCGACGTTTCCTGCTCCGTGAGCACAGTCAAAACCTACTTTACATCCTTTTGCGTGGCCTAAAGAGGTAATGTGTTTCATATCGAAAAACTGCCCCGTGTAATAATTCGTATTGCCTAACATAATCAGCGCAATTTCGTCTCCTTGCTCTTCTATAACTTGTTCGATATCTTCTATTCTTAATAGCTCCTCACCATCTCGAGCTCTCAACTCTATCATTCCCTCTTGAGGATCGATTCCATGAAATTTCAATTGCGATTCTACGGCATATTTATCAGAAGGGAATGCATCATATTCTATCAGAATCTTATTTCTCTTTCCTTCTGGTCTGTAAAAAGAAACCATCATCAAATGAAGGTTGACAGATAAGGTATTCATCACAACAACTTCAATTGGTTTAGCACCCACCACTTCTGCCATCGCTTTGGTCAAAAACTCATGATACGGCATCCATGGATTTTTGGCATGAAAATGACCTTCTACACCATAGTTTTGCCAATCTAAAAGCTCTTGATTAATGGCATCTCTTGTAGATTTTGGTTGTAAACCGAGAGAGTTACCACACAAATAAACAAAGGGAGTCCCATCCTTTTGGAGTGGTATATGAAATTGATCTCGAAAGTGGCCAAGTGGATCATTGGAATCCATTTCTCGAGCAAATTGCAGGTTGTTTTGAAATGTCAATTCTTTAGATTTTAATTTCTGCCAAGATATTACTTTTAGATTAGATCAGTTGTTTATATAAAACAAAAATCTTCGAATTTATATCGGTTAAATACAATTATTAGAATTATATCGTAATATTATAACAAACTGCCGCTCTAAGTGCTTCCTCTTGATATCCATTGACTTCTGATGCATCTATTTCCGTGTTTTTCAATTTTGCTTTGATTGTCGCACCGGGAAAAATTACAACAGGATATTTACTATTCTGAATGATACCTTCAATCTTAAACGATACTGATCCTCCGGCAAACTTCCCTTTTTTAGCACGTCCCTTAATTGCAATGGCCTCAAAACCAACAGAATCAAAAAATGAGTATAACTCCTTAGAAAATTCCTGCACATCAGATTGTTGATCTGTATCTTTAAGAACTATTTTTTTTACATCCTTATTTATTACTGTATAATCAGTTCCATCAAATAACAGACTTGCTATTATTGCATTATTCCCTTTTAATTCTATTCCGCAAATTTTCATTGAGATTGTTTCGTTTATTGTTACCGACAAACTTACACTTATATTAGTAAGATTCTGAATCTAATTCTAAAACATTCATTACGTAAAATCATATGCTCATGAAATAAGGCCTTTAAATTATCGTTTCTAAATAAATCAATTACAACTGCATATGTCACGAATGAAGTTCATTTTACTTCTCAGTATTATTGGAATATCAATTTCAAAAATCTCAGCACAAGAGATTACAATGTTCCCAGGATTTTTCAACACACATTATTATATCGATGATACGAAAGTTAATAAAGCAGAAATATCCAATATAATGCAATCTCACATGCTTACAGAAATGTACTGGAAAAAGTCAAAGCGAAACATGAAAATAGCATGGATATCATTAGGAGTACAATATGGATCGCTTATATTTCAACTAACTTCAAGATTTAGTAGCGTTAATAAGTTCATCCCAATGGCGGTTACTATTGGTGCAGGAATATCAGCAATAGGTTTTACGATATCGGCATCTTCCTATAGAAAAAAAGCAATTCTCACATATAATCAATTGCAATCAGAAGAAGGGCTACTTATACATGTAGGACAAACACATAATGGTGTTGGTATAGTTTGTAAATTTTGAATCAAGCGAATTCAAGCATTTGATCAATAAAAGATATCAATTACCATTAATAAGAATAGCTTTGCAGCTTAATTTGAAAAAGTTTACAAATGAGGCGTATAAATCAATATAAAAAACTGTTTAAAGTAGATAAGAAGATAGATCTCAAAGAACTGAAGTCAACTTATAGAGGCTTAGTCAAAGAGTGGCATCCTGATAAGTTTCAAGATCCTGAGAAAAAGGCCATTGCAGAGGAAGAATCAGTAAAAATTATTGATGGATATCATTTCTTAGTAAGTATTGCACCTGAAACACGTGAGAAAGGTCTTGAAGAGTACACGGAAACGATAATGAAATCTAGAGTAATAGATTATCGTCATAAAAGTATGCTACTAGAAGTGTCTTTTGCTGATGGTAATACATATGAGTACTTCGGTGTTAATCATAAACTATTTCATAAGTTTCATAATGCCAAAGCGATCAACAATTTTGGAAAGAGGCACATTTTTAAATCTTTCCTTTATAGAAAAGCCAAGAGAACTGTCGAAACAGCAGAATAAACTCAATACTACTCTTTATTGGTTTACAAGAATTACTTTTCTTGCTTTGAGAGTTCCCCTTGCTTTTCTCAGATCTAATATAAACCCAAATAATGAAACCGCTTCATTCATATTAGCAACGATAGGTAAATCAGCTGTTTAATTTGGAATTCGGATGGCCGCCTCATCTTATAAACCGAAAGCTGTAAAAGCTTACAATAATATACCTATAAAAGAAAAAACTTATCTTCATTTTGGACAAACTCATAATGGTGTTTGGCTTGAGTATAATTTTCAAATAAGTTTCTTGCTTCATAATTGCAAAATGTAACTAAAATCAAGCAGTAATCGACCAACGATAAATATTCAAAGACCAATCGATACCTCGAATGGAATTATTATATTGCAGCATTCATTGATATAATCGAACACAATAACTACCAACTATGCTTACTACACTTTTCTACATTTCAATGATTTCTGGCGGCCTTTTGGTCATTATGTTATTACTATCATTAGTTTCAGGTCTTGATCTTGATTTCGACATTGGAGATGGAGATGATGGTGGAGGAATTATTAAGCCTACGCTAGTTTTCTTTTCTATTGGCGCATATATCGTTCGTGGCTTTTTGATGGCGGAGAGTAATCCTATTCTTGCATTGATAGCTGGAATAATTTCTGGAGGAATTGCCGTATTTATACTTTCAATTGTACTTAAATGGATACTTAGTCAACAAGAAAATGTAAATTGGTCAAAAGATGATGCTCTATACAAAAAAGGTAAAACCTATCTTAAAATACCAGCAAACGGATCTGGATTAATACAAATTGATATCAATGGTGTCATTAGGGAATTCAAAGCAACAACTAACGACAAAACTGACATTCCAACAGGAACTGAAATACAAGTCGAAAAAATCGATGGCGAAAAAGTCATCGTAACAGCAATATTAAACTAATCTATAATCACGTACTTAAATCTTAAAACTTATGATGCCAACTTTAACAACAGTAGCCTTGGGCTTTACAGCCTTTATAATATTTCTATTGGTCACTATTTTTCTTGCCAGATATAAAAGATGTCCGAGTGACAAAATCTTAGTTGTATATGGAAAAACAGGTGGTGGAGCATCTGCCAAATGTTATGCCGGCGGTGCAACTTTTGTATGGCCATTAATTCAAGACTACAGATTCCTAGATCTCACACCCCTATCTATCGATGTCAACCTCCAAGATGCATTATCTAAGCAGAACATTAGAGTATCAGTACCTGCACAATTCACAGTCGGTATTTCTAACAAGCCAAATCTGATGATCGCAGCTGCAGAACGTTTGCTTGCACTAGGAAGAGCAGATATCACTTCTCTAGCGCATGACATTATCATGGGACAGATGAGACTTGTAATCGCCAATATGGATATCGAAGAACTAAACACAGATAGAGACAAATTCGTAGAATCTGTGTACAGAAATGTAGGAGATGAATTACATAAGATTGGTCTAGAGCTGATCAATGTAAACGTAACAGATATCCAAGATGAATCTGGTTATATAAAAGCACTGGGTCAAGAAGCGGCTGCCAAAGCGATTAACGATGCCAAAGTAAAAGTTGCCAATGAAGTGAGAACCGGTGCAATTGGTGAAGCTGAAGCAAAGCAAGATCAACGTGTAAAAGTATCTGATGCCAACTCTCGAGCAGAGATTGGAGAAGCAATAGCGGATGCTGCAGCGATTGAAGGAAAAAACAGAAGTGCTATTAAAATAGCGGATTCCAATACTCAAAGAGAAATCCAAGTTGCAGAGATGGAGAGAGAATCTACAGCTGCAAGAAATGTAGCCGCGGCCAAGGCACTCGAAGAATCATATAAAGCGGAAGAGGTAGCAGAACGAGCTAGAGCAGAAAGAGATAAAGCTCAAAGGTCGGCCGATGAAGTAGTCGCGGAACAGATCGAAAAGGAAAAGGCTGTAATCCGTGCCCAAGCGGAAGCAGAAAGACAGAGAGAAATAGCAAAAGGTGAAGCCGATGCAATTATGTCAAAGCTCTCTGCACAAGCAAAAGGTATGGAAGAACTTCTATCAAAGCAAGCAGATGGATTCCAGAAATTAGTGCAAGCTGCGGGTGGAGATCCTCAAAGTGCTATCAATTTCTTGATGATTGATAAGTTAGCTGAATTGACAGAAATACAGACTTCTGCTATCAAAGAACTTGACATCGACAAGGTTGTCGTTTATGATAATGGTAGTGGAAAAGGTGTGTCTAATTTTGTACAAGGATTGTACGGGATGATGCCTCAATTGAATGACTTTTTGTCTCAAAGTGGTATGACGCTACCAGATGCTTTGGTAAAGAAAGGTCTAGCCGAGAAGTCGGAGAATCCAGAATTAACTTCAGAAGATACAGCTGAATAAAGTATTAGACCTCGGATGTTTTGAAAACCTCCGAGGTCTTTTCTCGTTATTTCATTTCGCAGGATCTTCCAAAAACTTCTTATTAAGCATCTTTGTAAGTACTCCTGGAAGAAAACGTTTCAGTCGTACTGCATTCACTTCAAACTTCCCGAAATAGACTTCTGTTTTCTTTTTTTCTATGGCTTTTAGAATTCGATTAGCAAGATCATTCGCTTCAAGACCATTGGCATTTTCAGCATCTTTTTTATTATACTTTTCACCATTTCCTGCCAATGCATTGTGTGCTATTGGTGTATTGATATATCCAGGACACACGACCAATGTATGTATTCCTTTATGAGACGTTTCAGCTCGTAGACTATCAAAGAAACCATGTAAAGCATGTTTGCTAGCTGCGTAACCTGCACGGTATGGTGGACCAACTTTACCGGCAATAGAACTGATCGTTACGATACTACCCTCTCCTTGATCTATCATATGAGGTAATATCGTTTTCGTTAATTTCACAACAGCAAAATAATTAACTTCCATCAAGCTTCGATAAACATTCATGTCTGTTTTCTCTACAGTAGATCTTTGAGAAACTCCAGCATTGTTTATCAATATATCAACACCTCCTAATTCAATGATTTTTGAGACAGAATATTCTACCCTTTGCTCGTCGGTTACATCAAGGGCTAAGACAATGTGTTTTTCTGGATGAGAGCACATATTTTTCGTTGCCGCTAGTGCATCTTCATTCCTCGCAGACAAGATACATTTAGCTCCGTTTTCAGCAAAAACAATGGCTAATGCTCTACCTATGCCTGAACTTGCTCCCGTAATCCAAACTGTTTTATTATTGATATATGACATTAGTTTTGACGTTCGTAATTATATAACAATGAAAGAAATTCAATTGTAATTCTATCTTCGCAATTCAAAGAAAAGAATAAAATGGGAGTAATAGATAAAAACATGGTTGTTACACTTCACTATACTTTAAGAGATGGTGGACCTGATGCTAAAGTCATAGAAGATACACTCGATGGTGCACCACTGACTTTTAATTTTGGAGTTGGCCAAATGATACCAGGATTCGAAAAACAACTAAAAGGAAAATCCGAAGGAGATAACTTTAATTTTCTACTTGCTCCCGGAGAAGCTTATGGTGATACTAAAATTAATTCTGTCGTTGATGTACCATTGTCAAATTTCAAAGATAGCAATGGAAATATTGATGAAAAAACAGTTACAGTTGGACAACCAGTAAGAATGAAAAATCAAAATGGGCAATCCTTTCAAGGATTAATAATAGAAGCGAATGACAAAATAGTAAAAGTTGATTTTAATCATCCAATGGCCGGACGTAGTCTTCACTTTAGTGGAAAAATTCTTGAAGTAAAAGAACCAAATGGTCTAAACTAAATTAAGAATTATAGGATCTGACCAACTTAAAAAAAATGAAGATGGTCAGGTTTGTCGTGTTTGACCATCCTCATTTTATATCTTTGGTAGGTTAAAAGTGGTTTTATGGGGCAGTCCACAAATGTAGAAAAGCAAAAAGTAGTGCCTTTGATAAATATGTGAAATAGAAATTAATAATTATTCATTTTATAAACCTTCAGTTATTATCTATCAATTTTGTCTACGTTTAGTAAAAACACAAAAATCTATTTTATAAATAATAAATTAAAAATCTTAACTAGCGATTGTCAAAACTCTAAGATTAACTTATTAAATTTGTGTTTCTATTTCTCCTATACAATTAGAGTGGTTGTGTCTCAGCTCAAAGAGAAGCAATTTTACAAGCTCAAAACGAATAAATAAAATATCCTGATTGATATATTGACACGCGACTAAAGTCGCGAAAAAGAAAACATTCTGTCTATACCTATTAGATTACGTCTACTATCAATACAAATCTTATTATCAACAGTATTAAACATTCCTCAAAATCTCAAGAGGAGATCGTTTGACAACATCTCGGCTATTCCACAGTCCAATAATTACTGTGAGTGCCACAATAAATATAAATATCCCGATAATTGGCCACCAACTAAGATTGAAGTCAAGTTCGAAGACAAACTTAGCCATTAAGAAACTGCCTAAGACCGCCAATGATATTCCTGTAAGCGCTGAAAGAATGCCTAAAGAAGCATATTCTACAGCATTGATTTTATATATCTTATTCTCTACAGCACCGAGAGTTCTAAGCAATACACTTTCTCTAATTCTCTGATACTTGCTTAAAAACAGTGAACTAATTAATACAATAAGTCCAATCAAAATACTAAAACCAGCCATAAATTTTATGATATAACTTACCTTTGTTATTATATCATTTAAAGTAACTAATATACTTCCAAGGTCAATTACAGAAGCACTAGGCATACTTTTCACAACAGCATTTCTAAAATCAGCTGTAGTTTGTTTTTCAGGGGATTTAGTAACTAATATCAAAAACTGTGGCGCATCTTCAAGGACCCCAGTTGGAAACAAAATAAAGAATCTAGATTCCATTTTCCTAAAGTTAATCTTTCTAATACTTCCAACATATGTTGTGATCATCGCTCCTTGTACATTCCAGACCAACTCATCACCTATACCTACATCTAGCCCTTTACTATATCGTTCGTCAAGTGAGATAAATATAGAATCACCTCCATCATGAACTCCAGTATACGTTCCTTCCAACAATTCATCATCTGGAGGCATCGTATCTTGATAACTAACTCTGGCCTCACGATTAATCGCCCATCTCCTTGATGTTCTAGTTGTATCAGATAGCCATTCTTTCTTGGTTTTACCTTTCCATTCTGCTAATTCCATAGTAACAACAGGCACATTCTGAATAACTGGCATATCAAAGGATGCAGTAATTTCTTCTATCTCTTCTTTCTGATCAGCTTCTATTCCAAAGACAATCATATTGGGTTGATTCCCCACTCCCATACCTTCAACATTATTCAAAATAAGACCTTGAAGAATAAATAATAAAGTAAGTATACCTGTACCTAAGCCAATCGATACTATTAAAGTTAAAGTCTGATTATTTGGCCGATAGAGGTTAGATAACCCTTGTCTCACGACAAAACTAGCTCCCGACGGAAAAAATCTTCGTACTGCCCAAGTGACTGATTTAGCTACACCATATAGTACCAGAAATGCAGCAAGTATACCCATAGAAAAAACAAATGCATCTAATATACTGGCCGTTAATGTGTAAAGAAACCCAGTTATTGTCATAAATATTAATCCATAAATCAACCACTGTAACGGATCTCTCTTCTGAACATCATCGCTTACTCTTAATGTTCTTAACGGTGTTACTCTTCTTATACTTAGCAATGGTCCTAAAGCAAACAAGGAAGTAATTAAAACTCCCATAATAAAGCCCTTGATCATAGCTGCTGGAGAAATAGACATATTTACCTCATACGGTAAAAACCCTTGAAGTACTAGTGGCAATACAACTTGAATCAAGCTACCTAATACAACTCCAAGGATCACACTCAAAGTACCCAAACTTATAATTTGAAGGAAGTAAACCATAAATGCTTCCTCTCCTTTCATACCCAAGCATCTGAGAATAGCAATGCTCTGTACTTTAGTCTTTATATAAATCAATACACTGCTCGCAACACCAATACAAGCTAGAAGCAAGGAGATTAATGCTACAATATTCAAGAAGTTGTTCAAATTAGAAAATGCTTCTTGTAGATTTTCTCTTTGATCTTCGACAGTGGTAACACGTTGTCCTTGATTCCTGAATTTTTTTCGTCTCACATCTTCCCAATCATCTAAATTTATATCTGTATCAACCTTTACATATTCCTTGTAATTGATAATACTACCTGGTTGGATCAGATTTGTGGCATCTATATTTTGTCCACCTATATATACGGACGGGGCAAAAGACGCACCAGCATCCACACTACCAAATGCATTCATTAGTCGACCTGAAATAGGAAAGGTAATCTGACCCAATTTGATTGAATCGCCAACCTCTAAGTTATATTGAAGCATCATACCATCATCGACAAGTGCAGCCGTTTCTGATTTATAAGTACTCGCAGCTTCTTTGGGTTCTGTTATTAGTTTACCATAATAAGGGAAGTTACCCGTTAGTCCTTTTAATCTTACAAATTGACTTTCGTTCTGAGAAGGAAGATAGGACATTGAGAATAATTCAACCTCACTTGTTCTTTCCGTTGATAAAGAATCTAAGGCCGAAATTATATCTTCCGAAAGCGGACGATTACCACCAACAGTCATGTCTGCACCAAGAAGAGATTTCGATTGATTTTCTATATCTCTTACTAGATTATCATTAAATGAATTGATAGCCACCAAGGCAGCTACTCCTAAGATAATAGAAGACATAAATAGCAGTAGTTTCGAACGATCTTTCCTACTATCTCGAATGGCAGTTTTTACGATTAATGACCAATTCATATTTGTGCAGTTGCTTTTATAGTTTGATCACCTACTATTTTTCCGCCTTTTAGTTTTATGATTCTATCTGTTTTATTGGCTAGCTCTAGATCGTGTGTTACGATTATCAGTGTAGTTTGTTTTTCTTTATTCAAATCGAATAGTAATCCTTCGACAATTGCTCCTGTTTCTTCATCAAGATTACCTGTAGGCTCATCAGCAAATAATATTTCAGGATCATTGCTGAATGCTCTTGCTAGAGAAACCCGCTGTTGCTCACCCCCAGATAATTGACTAGGATAATGGTGTGATCTACCACCTAAGCCTACTCTATTTAAAAGTTGTTCTGCTTTATCTTTTGCGCCTTTTGCTCTTCCCTGTAATTCAAGAGGAATCATGACATTTTCTAGTGCAGTTAGTGTTGGTAGCAATTGGAAGTTTTGGAAAATGAACCCAACTTTGCGATTTCTGACTTCTGCCTTTTCGTTTTCGGTCATACTACTTATAGCAGACCCTGCAAGACTAATAGATCCAGAAGTTGGATTATCCAAACCAGCACAGAGGCCAAGTAGTGTAGTCTTTCCAGAACCAGAAGGCCCTACAATAGCTAAGATCTCTCCTTTTTCCACAGTGAAGTTAATATCATCTAACACGGTCAATTCTTTATTGACACCTTTATATTTTTTAAAAATCGATTTTGCTACTAGAATCATTATTATTTTCTTTAAATGCTAT
>Ga0209187_1003185_pt1 | contig 14138 bp, 12 predicted proteins | sample BantaG_FD_187430 | JGI IMG/M metagenome (GOLD analysis project Ga0209187, IMG submission 187430) | Marine algal microbial communities from Bantry Bay, Ireland - BantryBay_4 metaG (SPAdes) (version 2) | ecosystem: Host-associated > Algae > Red algae > Unclassified | place: Bantry Bay, Ireland... | reverse complement strand
AAGTTCTTTTAATAACTACTGGAAAATGTAAATGTTTATTTTTATCCCAGCTTGGTTTCCAGTGATAAGTACTTAACTCTATTTTTGGTAAAGTTTTTCCTTTTTTTAAAGCCTCTTTTTTTTCATCTTCACTGTAAATCCATGGCTCCCATTTTAGTGGAGGCAAGTCTTGAGCTTCAATTCTTTTAGTCCATTTAATTGTATCAGTTGCGGTGATCGTGAAAAAAGCACCATTTGCCATGCAAGCTTTTATTACATTTTGTGATAGATAAGCTGAATCGCCAGATAAAAATTTTTCATCTTTAAATTTTGTAGCAGAAAAAGCTTGATTAATAAGGTCCGCAGCTCCAACACCTTTTCCTGTTGAACCTCCGCGCAACTGGAAGCCGTAAGTTAACCCATATTGATCAGAAATTCTTTGCGAGTCTAAGCAAATTTCATTTTTATAATTAGGTCCTAGCCCCTCCATTTTACGGCCGTGCTGTATGTGGCTCGTAGAGTCTATACTAAGCTGTAGAGAGCCTTTCTTGTATTCCTCTGGAAGTTTCATTTCAAGTTGTTTGCGAATACTATGGCCCATTGTAGTTAAGTGACTATTTAAATCATTAATGTTTTTTTCAGAGAAATCATTCAAAAAATCAACCATAGTTCTTGGAGCAGGTAAATCACCACGGTAAAAGTTTTCTAAAAATACATCACCTTCAAATTCCTCAAGGTCATCAACTGCATCATGACCATATAATAATGAGGAGAGAAATATTAAACCTAATCGCCGCTTACCTAAAGAACGAGCGGAGCTTCGCTTGGGAAGTCCTGAGTAAAAGCCTTTGGCTAAGGGACTTTTATGGAAAGCCTCAACCATAGGGCCCAAACCTGATGAAGTTATTATTGGATCATCAGTATATACTATTTTAATATTTCCTAATAAAGATCTCTTTGCCATTGATTTCCTCCATTTTAACAGAAGTTTAATATATCAATAGCTTAATAATTATTCATCACCCAATGGGTGAATTAAATGAAGCAGCATTGATTAAGCTTAACGTAATGCCACATTACCTTTAAAGGTTTTTGACTAATTTTTAATCCGCGGATCTAGGGATGTATATTATTGAAGAAGGTCAAATTGCAGTTAATAAAAATTTAAAAGGTGTTGTTGTTGAGTTGGCCCAGCTTTCTAAAAATGATTTACTAGGAGAAATGGCTCTTTTTAATAATACAGTTCGCAGCGCTAGTGCTGAAGTGACATCATCTGTAGCTCATTTAGCACTGTTACCATACTCAGCATTGAAGCAAGAGTATAACTTAATGCCTGAGTGGATCAAAGCAGTAATTAAATCAATCAATAATCGTTTAATAGCTGCAAATGCTAAAATACATGAGCTAGAAAAAAATATCACAAAAGACTAGGGTCTGTTGATTCTTATTTACTAGACTTAAGCTATTGTTTTTAATTTATAAAAAATTTAATTTAATACAGGCCTATTTTTACAGGTAGAATTTAGCTAGACCTAAGTTCTTGTTTTTGACGATATGTTAGATTAAGTTTAACAGGGCTGAAAAGTGTCGATAGTATTTACCCATGAGCATTAAATATATTGTTGAATCTGAATATTACTCTAAAAGCTTTGACGGAGCTATTTTTGATGGTCCTTTCCGTATATACTTTGCTCAGTACCAAGAGCAAAGAGGTTTAGAGTTATTTCACCATTTGATACATACTTACACTAGCTATAATAAAGATATTAAGCGCCTAAACAAAAATTATAAGCGTAAAGTATTCATGTTCATGTACCCAAACAGTGATGAAAAAACTAAACATCAGCCAAAAGGTGATTTAAATAAAATTTTTACCACACCTTTTAAGTCAGACTATATTATTGGCTTTAATTCAAATGCTTTAAACTCTAACCCTAGAGCTTTAGAGTCTTATTTAAAGTTCATTTGTGAAAACTGGTTATTACAGCCATCTAACAAAGTGCAAGAGCACTTTAAAGATGATTTTCTAATTCATTTAGATTAGAGTTTAATTTAGTCATCTAATACCAATTCCATTAAATAATGCCCTAAATTACTCACCATTTTCATTCATTTTTAAATTTTGTTCAGGTCAAGAAATCCTCTGCTTAGCCTTGCTAGGCCTGCGGTTTCTTTCTGGTCACAAAAATTAAACCTAAATAAAACTGAAGACTAATTTAGGGCATTATTTAATGGGATTGGTATAAGCGCCTATTTCAGCTTATCTAATAATTGATTAATCATAGCTTCTTTACCCTCAATATTTCCGGCAAAATGAGAAACAAGATCATTTTTTTTATCGTATATTTGATGATAGGGGAGTCCGCGAGTGTGTTTTAAAATATTAGTTTCATATTTAGCGTAATAAGTTTTAAGGTTTTTACCGTAACTACTCCACCAATTTTTAGCTTTATCTAAATTATCTTTACTGTCTACATTAACAAAAATTAAATTAATGTTGGGGTTTTGTTCGGACATTTTTTTTAGATGAGGTATTTCAGTTAAGCAAGGTTCACACCACTGGGCCCAGTAATTAATGTAATTTATTTTTTGATTTGTTAGCCCTTTCACAAATCTTTCGCTGGCCCACGGAAAAGACTTAATGTTTAATATTAAATCCTTTTCAAGTAGTGAAATTTGCGTCCCAGCAACAAATGAAATAGTACTTTTTTTATCTTGAAACTGAGCTAAAATATATAGAACTACTAAAATTAGGCATATTGTCCCAAAAGACACTAGTTTCATTAGCTTTAATGTTTTTCTTTCTGAAGGGTTCATATGATGCTACAGTAGTATTGTGGAAAAATTGGGTCAATCAAAAAAAGGTCAGATTGTTGTTGAGTATGTACTACTGTTGGTAGTGTCTGTGGCTATTGCCCTGCTCATCACGCAAGCTATGGTAAACAGAAGTGCTGACAGCCCTGGTTTTTTGATCAAAAAATGGAGTGAAATAATAGACTTCATTGCCACTGATGATATTGAATCTAGGCCTTAATAAACTATAAAAATATATGTTTGCGCTTTTTAATAATATTAGAAAGTTCTCGTTGCATTTGTTCGCGAATATCTGAAGCTATTTCATGAACCAGCTCTTTATCATCAGCTTTGTTTGGCTTGTATGGTAGGTGAATTGGCTTCAAGAATACAATTTTCCATTTTGCTGGGAGAGGTAAAGTGTTTAACGGCAGTGGCAAAACAGTTCCCTTTAAAAATTTACTGAGTTTTAGTTTAGTTATATTAATATGAGTTTCTTCAGCTCCAATAATTAGGCAGGGAATAATAGGGGTGCCTGTTCGTATGGCCATACGTACAAAGCCTCTTTTAAATTCTTGTAGCTTATAGGCTTGATTGGAAGGTTTAAAGTTACCATGCTCACCTTCAGGGAATAAAACAACAAGTTGTTTCTTTTTTAAAAACTTAATTCCGTTGGGAGTAGTAGCTTCAATGAACCCCATTTTGTTCATTGGAATCGAAAGGCTTTTAGTAATAAACCATAGGGCGTGAGTTAAAACTCGAGGGGTTCTATTCGTTGCCTTTTGGATATGATGAGAAAGTAAAACCACATCAAAACCGGCAAACCCGGAATGGTTAGGGGCAATCACCGCTCCGCCTTTTTTAGGTATATTTTTCGCCCCCACAATTTTTAGGCGAAAGTATTTTGTCATTATCTCAAGAATAAAATGAGGTAAAATCCTGTAAAAGATTGTTTTCGCGTTTGCGGCCTCTAGATCCATTTTTTCAGCTAAGAGTTGCTTTAAATTCAGTTTCAAAATACTATTCTCCTATAAACTCATTAGCTTCTTGTATAACAGAGGCTCACATAAATTTTAGAAATGATCAATAATTTCTAAGGCTTATAGTAAAAAATACGAAACTTGAGCCTATATAGACTAGCTAGGGGTAGAAATGGGTAAATACATTTTAGCAATTGACCAGGGAACTACTGGTAGTTCTGTTAGTATAATGAACTCTAAAGGAAAAATAGTTGCCTTTACCAAACAAGAGTTTGAGCAAATTTACCCGAAAGCCGGGTGGGTAGAGCATAATCCTGAAAAAATCTGGGAAAGTGTTTTAATATCAATTAAAAAAGTTTTTAAAAAATCAAAAGTAAAACCTAGTGAAATAATAAGTATTGGTATTACTAACCAAAGAGAAACATGTTTAGTTTGGGATAAAAAAACAGGTAAGCCAATTTACAACGCCATAGTTTGGCAGTGCCGCAGAACAACTGATGAATGTAATAAGTTAAAAATTAAAAAATTAGAAAAAACTATTCAGAAAAAAACAGGATTACTTTTAGATCCTTATTTTAGTGCAACTAAACTTAACTGGATTTTAAAAAATAAAGGTAAAAAAAATAAAGTTAAAGACTACCTGGCTGGAAATATAGATGCTTATTTAATTTGGAAATTAACTAAAGGTGCATCTCACTTCACTGATGTGACAAATGCTTCAAGAACCTCTTTAATGAATTTAGATACTTTAGATTGGGACAAAGAATTACTCAAAATATTTAGGGTTCCACGCTCAGTGTTGCCAGAGATTAAAAACTCCGATGGTTTATTTGGTGTAACAGCAAAAATTCCAGGTCTGCCAGATGGTATTCCCATTCATGGGGTCATTGGCGATCAGCAGGCAGCACTCTTTGGGCAAACAGCTTTTAAATCAGGTGAGGCTAAATGTACTTTTGGTACAGGCAGCTTTATTTTAATGAACTCTGGCAATAAAAAAGTAATATCAAAGCAAAAGCTACTAACAACAGTGGCTTGGAAGCTAAGTGGTGATAAAAAGGCCACTTATGCTCTAGAAGGCGGAGCCTTTATATGTGGAGCAGCGGTACAGTGGCTGCGCGATGAAATGGGCTTTATAAAATCAAGCCACGAAGTAGAAAAATTAGCGAATACAGTTAAAGACACCTTAGGTGTACAGTTTGTTCCAGCCCTTGCAGGTTTAGGTGCACCCCACTGGGAGCCAGAAGCCAGGGGTGTAATTACAGGCCTTACCCGTGGTGTTACAAAGGCTCACTTAGCCAGAGCAACTCTAGAGGCCATGGCCTTGCAAAACGTGGATATCTTAACTGCTATGGAAAAAGACTTAGGTAAAAAGCTAAAGAACTTACGAGTGGACGGCGGGGCTTCAGCAAACAACCTATTACTACAAATGCAGTCGGACTTTTTAGGTGCATCCATATACAGGCCAAAACTTATTGAGACCACTGTGGCAGGTGCCGCATTCATGGCTGGAATCGGTGTTGGGCTATGGAAAAACAAGAGCGAGTTAGTTAAAATAAATAATATTGAAAAGCAGTTTAAAAATAAACTATCACCAAGCCTAAGAAAGAAAAGACTAGAGCATTGGTCAAAAGCCGTAAAAGTAACTTATTAACTTAGGACTCTGAATAAAATTTATTTCTAGAAAGTATAAGCTGTAGATCCATCAATTGAAATACTCATAACTCCATCTAGGGCCAGAAATACGTGATCCTCACTATGATTGTGTTCTCCCGGCCCTTCAGTCTTAGGTTTAATCCACCACTCGGAAATAGAATAGCTCCCGTTACTTTCGTTAGTGTCAGCAAGAAAAGTACTTGAGATAGGGCCCATTTTATAGTGCCTCCCTTCTTCGGGTTTTAAAATAATAGCTTTTCTTTTTTTGCTCATTTTTATCTCCAAATTTTATATTAATATATTTAGTTCAGAAAACAATTTATCAACCCCCCCCCCAAATTTTGAATAAAGATAATTATTTCTATTGTTTAGAGGCTCACGGCGTGCTTTGCGTATCCATCTGTGCGTCATGAAGTGACGCTCAGTGAAGACGCGATGCTGCCGCAAGTGTTCTCTAAACAATAGAAATAATTATCTTTATTCAAAAGTGTTGAGCATTGAATTACTGCTTAACATCGTCCACGCATTTTTAGGTCATAAGCATTTCGAAGCCCATCACTTCAAAAACCAGAGGCAAACAGGTTGAAAGGCTCAATACTAAGATTGTTTTACAGAATGATGAAAATGACTTTAAATTGGTAGGGTGAGTTTAAATGTAGTCCCTTTCCCTGGCTCGGACTCTATATTGATGCTCCCGCCGTGGTGATCAATAATTTTTTTTACTAATGGCAGCCCATAGCCTGTTCCTTTTTCTCCGTCTGTGCCAAGAGTTGAAGTTGTCTTAGTCGCATCAAAAGCGGAGTCGATTTGCTTTTGAGACATTCCAACACCCTGATCAGTTATACAAATTACCATATTTATGTCATCTCTGGAAGTAGTGGATCTCACCTTACTGTCAGAATAAGAAAACTTAATAGCATTAGTAAACAAGTTAGAAAGGGCTTGTTTCATTCTAGCAGGATCAACATTAAGTATATGATCATCGGTAGTGGACTCTAAAGATATAGATTTTTTTGTAGCTAAGTGTTTAATACTTAACCACGAATTATTAAATAGCTCTTTTGCACTGACTTTAGATTTATTTATTTCAATTTTACCATCTTCGATTGCATTAATATCTAAAATGGCACTCGCCATTTCAAAACAATTTATGGAGGCATCATTAATCATCTGTACCTGTTTTTTACCATCTTCAGTCATTTTTTCTTCATCTAAAACAATCTCTGAAAGAGTAATTATATTTCTCATAGGATTTTTTAAGTCATGAGCTACTATTCCAAGTAATTGCTTGATCTTTAATTTATTTGTCTGTGATTCTAAAAAGCGCCCAATCGTTTGGGCCATAATTTCGATAGCATCAAACTGATGGGAATCAAACCCATCAGATCTTACTTTTCTGTCGGTAAAATTAAGTGTTCCAAAAATTTTACCCTCCACATGTATAGGTGCACTAATATAGGACTCAAGCTTCATATTGACATAGACGGGGTGGAGACACATCTTTTTATCTGCGCCAACATGGGGAAGTGCCACTGCCTTTTTGCTTGTATATACTTCTTGGCAGTATGTATCCTTAAGAGGAAAGACTAAGCCTTCTTCAAGCCCTTCTAAGGGGCTTGAAAATGATAAAACAGTATAGTTGTCGTTTTCTATCTTGCTAACAATCCCAGACTCTAAATTAAATATTTTTTTTCCTACAGCGAGATATTCTTCAAATAGAGCTGTTTCATCATGGTAGTTTTTTGTAATTACTCGGTGTAAATCTTTTAAATCTTCTAGGTAGTAATTATTCAATTTTGATTCTTCCATCTAAATATACCTCTTTGTCTTTTCTACATCGTTAAAAGTTGTGTAGTCTTTTCGCTTACTTATTCGTACTCAAAAAAAGATATTGAGTAACTTTTTTTATTTAGTTACTTTTGATTATTTAGCTTTGAACGAAGTCATAAAATTTGGTCTTTTTTAAATCTTACTTTTTTTCCAATCAGGTAACAAACCTTGTAGTTACCTTCTAGACCTGTTATTTCAGTGAAACTTTATTAAAGTCTAGAGGATAAACATTTTTATATTCAAATAGCGCATTATATTTTCTATATATTAAACGCTACAAAATATTGGCATTGAGTTGCTGTTTATATTCGTCCACGCATTTTTGGATCAAATGCATCACGTAAGCCATCACCTAAGAAGCTAAAGGCAAAAAGTGTTAATGCCATGGCTACACTTGGTGCAATGATAAGGTGAGGGTAACTTTTCATAAGAGCCCAGCCTTCATTGGATAAAACACCCCAACTACTAAATGGTGGCTGAAGTCCTAAGCCTAAAAAGCTTAAGAAACTTTCAAACAAAATATTATTTGGTACTTGTAGAGTTAATAAAATAATTACGGGTCCCATGATGTTGGGAATAATATGTTTCCATAAAATATACATGGGTTTTGCGCCTATAGAATGGGCGGCCTCAACGTATAACATCTCTTTAGCTTGTAATACTTGCCCACGAACAACACGCGCTAGGGTTACCCAACTGGCAAGGCTTAGCGCCATTAGAATACTAGTTAAGGCTTTGAGCTCTGGGTTATCAAAAAGGTCTAAAGAATCAAAAATAACCTTAACTAAGATCATTAAAACTAATGTAGGTATTGAAAATAATAGATCTACAATTCTCATCATAATTCGGTCAACGATGCCACCAAACCAACCAGAGATAGCACCATAGATGCTGCCAATAATTAAAGATATAACAGCTGTAAATATGGCAACAGCCATAGACATTCTTGCACCGTAAATTAATCGGGATAATTGATCTCTACCAAGGCTATCGGTACCAAACCAAAATTTAGCACTTGGGCCTTGTAATATGGCATCCATATTTTGAGTTTCATAAGAGTAAGGAGCTATAAACCTAGCAAAAATTGCAACTAAGCAAAGAAAAATAATAAAGTATAATGAAACCATCGCCGATTTATTTTGTTTAAGGCGATATACGGAATCTTCCCATAAACTTCTAGAAGGTTGGTTTAAGTTAATACTACTCATGATAATTTAATCCTTGGATCAAAATAAGAATAAAGTATGTCTACTAATAAATTTGATGCAATTAAAATGGCAGAATATAGAAGTGTTACACCCATAATTAATGGGTAATCACGGTTAGTAACACTTTGTACAAAATGTTTTGCTAAGCCTGGTATAGCGTGAATTTGTTCAATAATGAATGACCCGGAAAGAAGGCCGGCAACTAAGGGGCCTGCATAAGTTAAAACAGGTATTAGTGAGTTTTTGAGTACATGTTTAAATAGCACTGCAGTTTCAGATAAGCCTTTTGCTTTAGCTGTTCTAATGTAATCGGAGGCTATAACCTCAAGAACACTGGCTCTTGTTAAGCGAGCGATCGTAGCTGCTGGTCTAGTTCCTAGAGCAAGCACTGGTAAAATGTAATAAGCCGTACCACTCCACATGGCTGCCGGTAGTAGTTCAAATTTGTAACAAAAGATTAAAATTAAAATGGGGGAAACGACAAAAACAGGGAGTGCCACACCACTAATTGAGAAAAACATTAAAATACGATCAGTAAATTTATTATGTCTAGATGCTGCCCAAACGCCAGCAGGTATCCCAATTAAAAAAGCTAAAATTAATGAGTAAATACCTAACTCAATACTGGCAGGCATAGATTCAACAAGCATCTCAGATATTGGGCGACCAATATATTTATAAGACTCACCAAAATCAAAAGTAAAAACACCTTTTATGTAATCAATATACTGCTCGTAAATGGGTGCATCTAGATTATATTTTTTAGCAATATTCTCCATGACTTCTGGAGGTAAAGTTTTTTCTTGGTCAAAAGGACCACCTGGTAGTACGCGTAATAATAAAAATGTAAAGGTTGCCACCGCAACTAAAGTTAAAAAGGCCTCAATAAAACGAGAAATAATATAGGAGAAAATTTTCATTTTCACAACATAAGCGGCAAAAGCAATTACAATGAGCCCAGCAGTGGCCCAAAGCACTGGCGCGGCCATTTCAAAACCTAAAAAACTATTTAAAGTTAATATTAAGATCCATAAAACTAAGGCTGGAAAGGCCAGCCCTTTAAGCTTATCTATCACTGAAGGACAACCTTTTTAAACTTTCTACGATCCATAACGTTGATAGGGTAGTTTTTAACTCTCTTGTTAATAAGAACATGCATTACACCAGAGTATATCGGTACAACAGCAACATCGTCTTCAGTTAGTATTTTTTGAGCTTTAGAATATAAACTTCTACGTGCTTCTTTGTTGTTAATACTGACTGCTTTATTAATTAGTTTATCAAACTCTGGATTTCCCCACTTAGTGTGGTTGTTGTCAGAGTATGAAGTCATTAGATTTAAAAAGTTATCAGGATCTGGAAAGTCAGCCACCCAACCCATTCTGTAAATATGAGGAGTGTCTGATTTTAGTTTCCCTAAGTAACTCTTCCACTCTTCGTTTTTAATCTCAACACTAATACCAAGGTTCTTCTTTAATTGTGCTTGAACATTTTCAGCAATTCTTTTGTGATCTTCATTGGTATTGTAAGCAAGTTCAATTTTTGGCATCTTACTAGGGTCTTTAAAACCAGCTTTATTTAAAAATTCTTTTGCTTTAGCCGCATCAAATTTTGTTCCTGTTGTTGGCTCATGACCTAACATTCCTGATGGGACCCAGCCAGATAAAGGCTTTTGGCCACCAGAAAGCATAGTTGTAATTTGGTTACGGTCAATAGCGTGGGCAATGGCTTTTCTTACATTTAAGTTATCCATTGGCGGCTTAGCAGTGTTCATACCGTAGTAGTATAGAGATAAAATTCCGTTCTCTTGATACCCTTCTTTTTTTCTAAGTACGCTTAATTCAGCTGATGGAAGTGGAGTTTGTACATCTAATTTACCAGTTTCAAACAAGGTAATAGCTGTAGATTTTTCATTGATCATATAAGCTAAGATGTTTTTAGTTTTAGCTTTTTCGCCGTAGTAAGTTTCATTTCTCTCTAAAACAATGGCTTTATCATGATCCCAAGTTTTTAAATTATATGGGCCTAAAGTTACAATATTTTTTGGGTCTGTCCATTTGTCTTCGCCGTACTTTTTAATAAGGTCTAAACGAACTGGGTAAGTACAGTGATGAGTTAAAAGGTATGGGAAGTAACTTTGAGGAGCCTCAAGGTTTACTACGATTTGCCCTTTATCATTAATTTTTACACCAACTTGGCTAAAATCTTTATATTCGCCTTTGTTGTATTTAGTCGCGTCTTTAATTCCAAATAAAAAGTAAGCATACTGTGATGCAGTTGAAGGTCTAAGTAGTCTTTCCCAGCCGTCAACAACATGTTGGGCAGTTAACGGGGTTCCATCGTTCCACTTTACACCTTCACGTAGAGTGAAAGTCCAAGTTTGAGCGTTATTAGTTGATGTCCACTCTTTAGCTAAAGAGGGTAGGAGTCCCAAGTCAGGGTCGCTAAAGTTATATTCAACTAAACCTTCCATGATGTTATCTTGGATAAGTGCAGAAGTTGTATCAGTTGATTTACTCCAATCCATTGATGGTGGTTCACTAGTAATATTAATTTTTAATGTTTCTTCGTGCTTTAACCCATATTCAGCTTTTTGCTTTTTTGTGCATGATAAAACTACTAATGAACTAAATATTACAAGCCATAAACCTAAACGCATATTCTCTCCTAATTTCAATCGTTTTGAATCCCTGTGATACTGGGTAATTCAGAGGTTTTCTCGTTTTAAACGCTATCTGTCAAGCTCTGACTGGGGTAGAGAGAGGCAAGCAATTCCCTAGAAATAGAGTTGATAGGGCTTTATTTAGTCATTTAAAAGCCCTATCTCGCCATGTTATTTCTTGGGTTTTGGTATATAGCTTCATGTATATCTTTACTGTACAGCGGGCTTTATTTTTGTCCTTAACTCGAATATAAACTTGGCTAAATAGGTAAAATATTCACAGGCTCAGTGCAAATATTAAATGTTCTTAAATTTAGTTAGCTCGTAGTAAGCAAAACTTTTGTTAGGGTGAGTGAATTCACCCGATAGACATGAAAAAATTTTTGTAACGAGCTGTATTGATTGGACAACGCGGAGTCTTAATTCCAGTCTTCTTTAGTAGGTACTGGGCCTGAAATTTTAACAGGTATATTATTAGCTAAAAAATCCATAGGACGATTGTTATTGTAGTAAGCCATATTGTAGGAGCCATAGTAGCGGGTAACTCGCTTAACATAATTTCGAGTTTCAACGAATGGAATATGCTCAATGAACTCATCTAGCTCTAAGTTGCCAAATTTTGAAAGCCATGAAACTACTCTGTGCGGGCCAGCATTATAGGCAGCTGCAGCTAGTGGGATTTGTTGGTTAAACTTCCCAAGTAGTCGGCTTAAGTACCTAGTGCCTAATTTAATATTAGTTTTGGGTTCCTTTAAGTAAAGACTATTTTCCTCTGATTCTCCAAGTAGTTTTGCTACTTCTACTGCTGTGTAAGGCATGAGTTGCATAAGCCCTTTAGCGCCCACCGGAGACTCTGCCTCTGGGTTGTAACGACTTTCGGCTTTCATAATCGACCAAACAAAAGTTTTGGGTACTGCAAATGAACTTGAGTATTTAACAACGTGATTTTTAAATGCAAGTGGGTACGCCGATTTCCAAAGGCTTTTGTCGGTGCTTAACTGCTTGTCCGAGTACTGTGGAAATAATTTAATCTCAGTTAAGTAACTTGCACGAGTGTATTTTTTTAAGGCCTGATAATTTTTAATAAAACCTTTATATAAAGATGCATCGCGAATATGTGTTTCAATAAGTTTTAAATCACGGTACGCCCAAGACACTTGTCCCATGCCAATAAGTGCTTCAACACGATTAATATTATTAAAAATCTTCGGTTTAGACCAAAAGTGTGAAGCCGTTTTAATTTCAGTTTCTTCGTCGTGAACTTTTTCGTTATCATCAGAAACGATATCATTATCTTCATCGATATTTAATTGGGCCCGAGTTAATAATGAGCCAAGATTAGCGTTTGTTGAAGATAAACTTCTAAGAGGGCTCCCTTCAGTGGAATCATTCATAATTGGTTTTGGGCCAAGTTGTTTAAGTCGAGAGTTTGAAGCAAAGGAGTAATAGCCTTTTTTTGGGTCGTTTCTAAGGTACTCAAAAATATGTCTAGCCACTTCTTTTTCTTTTAGCTTTAGATAACTCATTCCAAGCCAGTACTGAATTCTATGTACAGGGTACTTTCTCCAGCCACGACGGCTTTGTTTTCTTTTAGCTAAGATACTTTCAAAGCCTTTAATCGCAGAGCGATAATTTCCTCTTAAGTATTTCATCCATGCGATATGGTATTGAGCATCTTTGTTTAAAGTCGAGCCAGGGTAAGTTGCTATAAATTGTTTAAATTTTCTAGTTGCTCCGTCGTAATCTTGAAACTGGTAACTTAAAAAAGCGGAGCGGAATAAAGCAGTTTTTCCTCTCGGGTGATTCGGCTTCATTTTAAAAGCCTTGTGGTAACTTCCCACAGCAGTTTGGTACTGACCGGCTTTAAACGAGGCATAACCAAGGAGCATTAAGTATTCAAAGTCATCTTTTTTATTTTTATGATCATTAAGTAAAACTGCTAAAGCTTCATTAACGTTGCCTATGTGAAGGTGATACTCTGCAAGTAAGCTTTCAACGTCATTTCTTTTTCTTAATAATTTTTTATCTACAGAGCTTGCGCTTATTGGCTTTATCGATTTTTTCAATAAATCGATATCTTTTTTAGCTTGCTGATCTTTTCCAGCCCAAAGTAATTTTTTTATACGACGCTTTTTCTCATAATAAGTGGGGTTACAGTTTGTTGGCTGACTTTGCACTTTGTTTGCAGCAAGATTGATATTCCAGTGGTCAACAAACTTACTAAACGGATAGCTTGAGTATAACTTTCTTGTCCACCTACACATATTTACTCGATCCTCAGTAATAGAGTAGAGATTAACTAAATTCCAGACAATTTCAGGTTGCCTTTTATGGTTTCGGTAAGGTCGGCGAATTTTTGCAAATAAAGCTAGGGATTCATCATATTTTTTCTGTGCAAAATGTACTTTTGCTAAGTAAAAATTAATGTCATTAGCAAGAGATCTAATTGGATTTTTTTGAAGTGCTATTTTAAAGTTAGCTTCTGCTGAATCTAAATTTTCTCTGGCCTCCCACTCAATTAGACCCTTCATGAAGTAGGCATAGTCTTGTATAGGCACTTTGTACTCAATAGACTTGTCGATATATTTACGTGCTTTTTTATAATAGCTGAGTTCAAAAGCATATTTACTCATTAAAAAATAACGATAAGCCTCTTTGTCAGCTGCAATCTCTAAATTTTCTAAAACTTTTAACGCTTTTGGAATCTCGCCATTTTCATGTAACTGCACAGCAGATTTAAATGAGGTTTGATCTATAATTTGATTCACTTCAATTGATAATGAATTTATTGAAAACAGAATAATAAAAATAGATAATAGTAACTTCACTGATAGGCTCCAAGGATAAACAAGCTGGCAAATAATAGCGAATCCAGCTAATTTATTGTAACCAATAGTTTTTAACATCAGTAGACCAATTTTTAGAACTCGACTGAAGGTTCAGCTAGTAATGCAACACTAGCCTTGCGTCTAGTTAGCCCGTAGTGAGCGAAGCTCACGTTAGGGCGATAAACAAAAGTTTTTAACTGGTAAT